>Ga0209541_10001644_pt1 | contig 43974 bp, 36 predicted proteins | sample RifCSPlowO2_01_FD_184027 | JGI IMG/M metagenome (GOLD analysis project Ga0209541, IMG submission 184027) | Groundwater microbial communities from Rifle, Colorado - Rifle CSP2_plank lowO2_0.1 (SPAdes) (version 2) | ecosystem: Environmental > Aquatic > Deep subsurface > Groundwater | place...
GCCACCTTTGACAAGAACATCTTTTCTAAATGCAGAAACACGTTCTGATGCTATGATACGACCCTTATAAAATGCCTGAATTTTCACTTCAAACTGCTGACGCGGAATGAGTTTTTTCAATTTTTGAGTAAGCTCCTGAGCCAACTCTTGAGCTCTTTCTACAACTACAATTTGTGAAAATTCCTCAACCTCATCACCGTTTAACAGGATTGCCAATTTATCAGCTTCAACTTCTCTGTACTCAATAAACTCCCAGTCAAATGATGCGTATCCCGAGGTTGCTGATTTCAATTTGTCAAAAAAATCCGAAATCATTTCACTCATCGGCATCTCATATTCAACGGTCACATGATTTTTATTGTCCATCGTCAAAAAACGGGCTCGATGATTTTCACAAACCTGCATCACTCCACCAAGATACTCATGCGGTGTAAGAATCAAGATTCTGACAATTGGTTCAAAATATTTTTCTCCTTCAATATGATAATCAACCTGCGGTGGCGTAAGCACAAGATTCAAGTTGTATTCCCGCTCCAAACGCTCGCGGACAACATCGCCGTGGAGTAATCCCAAAAACCCGACGCGAAACCCGGCACCAAGCGCCCGGCTGTATATCGCTTGAAACTCGAGCGCGGAGTCATTTAAATATATCTTTTCGAGTGCTTTTTTTAGGTTTTCATAATCTGCAGTATCAGTTGGAAATAGAGAAGCGTAGACCATCGGCTTGACTTTACGATAGCCGGGCAGCGCAGCTAGATCTGACTTGTCCGAAATAGTATCGCCGACATGCACACTATGAATATCTTTCAGATTTGTCACTATGTAACCAATTTCTCCTGCCTCAAGTTTTTCTGAAGGTACCAGATCTGGAGTGAAAATACCGACCTCAGTAGCTTCAAATGGCTGTTTGCCGATTGCAAGCTGCATCTTCATACGCGAAGTTGCACCCCCGCTTACGACACGCACAAACGAAACCACACCTTTATGTGAATCGAAATATGAGTCAAAAATAAGCGCTTGTAATGAATTTGTTTGAGAAATACTTGGGGCGGGGATATCTGAAATAATTTTTTCTAAAATCATCTCAACATTCTGCCCGGTTTTTGCCGAAATTTCAATTATCTCATCGTGTTTTATGCCCAAAAAATCTACTAATTCTTGTTTTGTGGTTGCAACTTGAGCATTTGGCAGATCGATTTTGTTAATTACCGGAATAATGGTTAAATTTTTTTCGACTGCTTTAAGAGCATTGGCAATAGTTTGTGCCTGCACGCCCTGTGTTGCATCAACAAGTAAAATTACACCTTCAACACAAGCCAATGTACGATCGACTTCGTAGGAAAAATCCACATGCCCGGGAGTATCAATTAAATTCAGAATAAATTCTGAATTTGCAAACTCGAAATCAGAATCTCGAAATTCGAAATGTTTTGAATTTTGATCATTGGAATTTTTGATTTGTTTCGTATTTCGGGTTTCGTATTTCGAATTTCTGTATTTCATCCTAACTGGCGCTAACTTGATAGTGATACCTCTTTCCCTTGAGATCGGGTTTCGGTCAAGCATCTGGGCATCATGCCGACCGGGTTCAACCGTATGCGTAAGTTCCATCAAACGATCGGCAAGTGTGGATTTGCCGTGATCGATGTGGGCAATAATTGCAAAATTTCGAATGTGGTTCATAGATAGCAATAGTATCAAATATTGATAATTTTTACCAAAGTTTTACAAATATATAGTATAATACATACTATGGGATATAATACATCAGAAAAAATAAGGCCTTCTCCAGAAGAACTCGCAAAGATTAAACAGCGAGCTCGAATTTATGCTAATAAAGAGTCAATTAATCCTGGTATCGATATACCTGGAAAAACTTTTTTTTTCCATGGCGGTAGAAAAAATAGTTCATATGAAGAAATTTTGCCAGTATTTCAAAGGAGATATCCACAAAACATGTTTGGACCAAGAATAACCGCTAGAGAATTAATCGAAAGTCTTATTGCTGGCCCTCACGTTCCAACAATATTAGATGTGGGTTGCGGTACAGAAGCTAAAGCTCTTAAAGAATTGAGATCAATATATGGCAACTCTATTAATCTTGGAGGATTTGATCTTCCAAGGGTTATGTCGCAACAAACTTCTGGATCTTTTAATCCTTATCCAGGGAACGTGGTTGATCTAACCGATTTAGTTCCTCAAAATAGTGTAGATGTAGTTATCGCCGCTAGTTTTGTCCGTCACGTTCACCCAGACGTTCCTAAGATAGAACTCCTTGCTAACTTTGCACAAATATTAAAACCTGGTGGTTTTGGATTTGTAGATGGTTTAGATCCAGTTGAAGAATTTCATTGGCGGGGAGGTAGCTTACCTCATTTTGACGAGTTCATTTTGGAAGAATTTGGTCTAGTTAAAGGCAATGAAACCTGTTCGTCATTCCAAAAATTAAAGTGATTTTTCACACTATCCTGACCGTAGTCGAACCACTGCCACGACCCCACTGATCACCATGTATCACTATAACTCTGCCGCCCTGCTTTAGAAATTTTTTGTCTTTGAGAATCTTGGTAGCTCTTTTTAAATCTACTATACTTACTTCACCGGCTTCGATAAATGGAAACATGTTTGGAAAAACACCAAAATCAACAGTCAAACTTTCGCACACCGCTTGAGTTGGCACAAAAGCAAAGATTGGTACTTTTGGACGATATTTAGAAATTGTTTTTGCGGTGTTTCCGGTTTGGGAAAATACTACAATTCCATCAATTCTATAGTGGGTTTTTAGATACTCACGATAAAGTCCATACGCAGTATCACAGATTAGAGCCGTAGTATCAGTTGGCGAAAACCTGACGGAATTTCGAATATCCGTATCTACCTTCGACTCATAAAAAGAGGCGGTTTTACTCATGACTTCAACGGTTTTCAAAGGATATGCGCCGCTAGCTGTTTCGCCTGATAACATAATACAGTCAGTACTATCATAAATAGCATTGGCAATGTCGGAAATCTCGGCTCGGGTGGGGTAGGGGTGGTCAATCATGGTCTGAAGCATCTGTGTGGCGGTAATAACAAACTTTCCTTTGATTATGCACTTTTTTATGATCATCTTTTGATAAAAAGGTACTTGCTCGATAGGAATCTCCACACCCAAATCTCCACGTGCGACCATCACGCCGTCTGCGGCTTCGATAATTTTATCCATGTGTCCAAGTGCTTTTTCCGTCTCAATTTTTGCAATAAGCTTTGCGTTAACCTTATATTTTTTTGCCTCTTTTCTAACCGTCCTCAAATCGGCTTGGGATCGTACAAACGACAAAGCGATAAAATCAACATCATGGCGTGCGGCAAGTTCAAGTCCGCGAAAATCACGATCTATAAGAACAGGAAATGGGAAGTCCGCGCCCGGGATATTTAGGGTTTTTCTCGTTTTGAGAACTCCTGTAGTTTCCGAAGCAAGGTAAATTGTTTTTCCTTTTTTTATGACATGGAAACTGAAAGCACCGTCATCTGCGACCACTAGTTGTCCATCTTTAAGATGAACGATAATATCAGGATGTGTTATTGAAAAACCTTTTTGACCATTTTCAAATACTTCTTCACCAAAATAAAGCAGCTCTCCTTCTTCAATCTTAATCTGATCTTTGGGCATATTGATACGAAGTTCTGGTCCTTGAAGATCGATAAGCGTTCCAATAGGTACACCCATCTCTGAAGCCACTTTATGTACTCTCTGAATACGTTCACTATGCCACTCAACCGTGTTGTGTTTGAAGTTGAAACGAAATACATTGACTCCGGCTTCGATCAGCTTCTTTATCATTTCCGGCGAATCAGAAACCGGTCCTATTGTTGCAACAATCTTTGTCAATTTCACAATTTGATTTTACACTATCACAGCAAGATAATAAAGAACAAAAAAACTGTTACAATAATAGAATAAATCATTTTCTATGAACAATTTTTTTACAATCATCATCCCGGCTCGAAGCAACAATAAATATCTTCATGATGAAACATTACCGGCGATTGAAGTGCAGACTTATCGGAATTTTGAAGTGATTATCATCGCCGATGACATGCAATCATTCGCAACAGAGCTCAAGCTTTACCCATGGCTCACCATCATTGAATCAACAAAACCCCCAGGTGTTAAACGTGATCTTGGTGCCCATCAAGCAAAAGGTAATATTCTTGCATTTATTGACGATGATACTGCTCCTTTTAAAGACTGGCTTAAAAACGCTGATAAATTATTCTTGAGAAAAGATGATATCGTTGCCGCAGGTGGGCCCGGCATACTTCCTCCAAATTCAAATTTCTGGGAGAAAGTGTTTGACGCAATTTTAGTTTCATTCATGGGAAGCGGGGGGTATACCTATCGCTTTCAAAAAGAAAAAGAACGTAAAACCGACGATTACCCGTCAATGAACTTGATTATTAGAAAAGATGTTTTCCAAGCACTTTCCGGATTCGGCAATGATTACTGGCCCGGAGAAGATAGTAAACTTGGCGAAAAACTACGCACTGTCCTACAGAAATATATTTTATATCACCCTGATCTTGAGGTTTATCATCATCGTCGAACATCACCGTTTGGATATTTTAAACAGCACTGGAAGTACGGTTTTATGCGAGGAATGTTTTTTTCTCATGGCGACAAAAATTCAATGAGAGGAGTGTATCTTTTGCCGCTGTTATTGGTCGTTTATCTTTTTGTGTATCTTGAACTATTATTTGCAGCCTATTCACTTAAACAAAGTGATACGAAATTTTACATGGGCATACCGCTTGCAATTTATCTGCTAGGCGTGATTTTTGCGGCTTTAAAGTCATTTTTCAAATCTTATAATCCGCTTTTATTTGTGAGTGTAGTAATAATTCTTCCACTTACTCACATAATTTACGGAATTGGCTTTGCTGCAGGATATACGAGTGTACTTCTGAAAAAGAGAGAGAAAGCGTTAAAACAGAATTAATCAAATTTTTAGGTCACGAGCGAAAAAGATTATTTGACAGAATCTGGAACGGAAAGCATTATTTATACTTCGATTTTACCTGAAATAGGATATAAAACCCTATAAGTCCAGAGATTATCGCGCCAAGTATTTGATATGATGCCAGACTTGCAACCAAGGAAACAAGTGTTGCATAGTATGCATAACGCCATCCCTGGATGGTTCTTTTGAATAGTCCCGGTAATGCAATAAGCTCAAGCACAATAACAACGATATTTAAAACCATTGGGACAATCCAAAAACCCGATCTACCATATCCCCCCATCATCGCAAACGGTGAGAGAACCGCCGTGAGTCCAAGCGCTGCAAGTATGGCCGGAATCGCAAGAATCATAAGAATCAGCATGATCCATGGACCAAACTTGACTATTGCTTCCTTGACATCGTCAGGTAATTGAAAAGGAGCTTTCTCAACAAAGTATTTTTCTAACATTGCTTCAAGACCTCCTAAGCTGCTATTTGATTTGTCTGCCATAATATCGATTGTTAATGAATAATGATTTCATCATACCTTTTCAAAAATAGTTTTGCAATGGCATTTTCTTACTTTTTACTTACTTGTTATTTCAAAAAAAATATGCGACAATGGAACACGATGACAAAAAATAAGAGAATCAAAATTGTCGTCGGCTATCCTCCAATTGAGTCCAAAAAGGGCGTCGCTTTACTATCGCAAAACAGACAGTTTCAGTATTTTAATGCGCCAACTTATATCTACCCAATGGTGCCTGCCTACGCCGCGACCCTTCTTAAGGAAAATGGGTATGATGTGAGGTGGGTGGATGGCATAGCGGAGAGAAAAACCTACAAAGAATGGATGCGCGATCTGAAAAAATTTAATCCCGACTATCTTATGGTGGAAACGAAATCTCCAATCGTCAAAACCCACTGGAAATATATTGCCGATCTTAAAAAACGGTTGCCCAAGATGAAAACTATATGGGTCGGCGATCATGTGAGCTACGTTCCGTACGAAATCTTTGAAAATAGCCCGGTTGACTATGCTATCAAAGGCGGGGATTATGATTTTGTAGTGACCAATCTTCTTAACCATATTCATAAGGGAGAAAAACTTGAAGGCGGAGTGTACTGGAGAGCAAGTAACAAGGATATTAAAACAAAACCCCTTTATACAAAAATCCTTTCCAAAGGTAAAAAAGTCCATCATTCGGGCGTCATGTCTCTCAAGCATAATCTCGATGATCTTCCGTTTGTAGACCGCGACCTTACAAAATGGAGATTATATGCTTATGCAAATGGAAATTATAAATATACACCCGGCACCTACATGTACAGCGGGCGTGACTGCTGGTGGAACAAATGTACTTTTTGCGTCTGGGATCACACAATAAACCCGATTGGTTCGTATCGGAGCTTTAGCCCGAAACGACTTTTTGCGGAAGTAAAGCATGTTGTAGACAAATATGGAGTTAAAGAAATTTTTGACGATGCGGGCACCATGTTTGTCGGTAATAAACTTAAAGCTTTCTGCGAACTGCTGGTTGAATCCGGCTATAACAAAAAAGTAAAGTACGGCTGCAACATGCGTTTTAACGCGATCCCAAAACAAGAACTTTACGACCTTATGAGCAAAGCCGGATTTAGGTTTATTTTATACGGCATGGAGTCAGGTAATCAGAAAACTCTTGACCGGCTGGAAAAAGGCACAAAAGAGGAAGACGCGATCAAGGGCCCGGCTATGGCTCGGAAAGCCGGACTCGACCCACATGTCACAATCATGCTTGGGTACCCGTGGGAAAGCTACGAAGATGCCAAGCGTACTATCGAAGTTGCAAAATTTGCCATGAAAAAAGGGTATTACGAGACGATTCAGGCAACTATCGTCATTCCATATCCTGGCACGCCGCTATACCGGCAATGTAAGGAAAATGATTGGCTTTTGTTTGACGACTATAACCGCTTTGATATGCGCGAACCGGTGATGAAAATCCCGTTTTCACACGCAAAACTCATGGAGCTCGAACAAGATCTTTACTCTGCATTCATGACACCGGGATATATTTGGAATAAGATTATCAGGATAAGATCGGTTCATGATGCAAAATATCTTTTCTACATGGGCTATAAATTCCTTGGTCACATGCTTGACTTTGACCCAAATCAGACAAAGGTTCATTTTTCCTCGCTTGAGTTTTGGAAAAATTCTTCCACAAAACTTATTAAACATTTTGTGACTTCAAAAACCTCGGTTGATGCAGAGAAAGCGGCAATACGAGTATAATATTCTTTAAATCTTCTGAAATGCTTGAGTGAGATCTTCAATAATGTCGGCAATGTCTTCAATTCCAATAGCAAGTCTTATCAAGGAGTCACTGATTCCTGATTTTTTTCTTTCATCTGGCGTAAGCTCCGAATGAGTCATTGAGGCCGGGTGCTCGATAAGACTTTCAACAGCCCCAAGAGACACGGCAAGAGTAATCATTTTGACAGCATTAACAAGTTTTTCACCGGCTTGGTATCCTCCCTTCACTTCAAAAGAAAGTACACCACCAGCTCCGTTCATCTGTTTCTTTGCAAGATCATATTGAGGATGTGAGACAAGGCCGGGGTAATATACTTTTTCAACTTTTGAGTGTTTTTCAAGAAATTTTGCTACTTTTTCAGCATTTTCGGTTTGCTTTTTAAGTCGAATCTCAAGAGTGGTTAACCCCCGTAAAACCAGAAATGCCGTAAACGGCGACATCGTCGGACCAAAAAAGATGTAACTATGAAGGTAAAGAGGGCTAATTTTTTCCAAACTTCCAATGATCGCGCCACCTATAAGATCGGAATGGCCGCCAATGTATTTGGTAAGACTATGGATCACGATATCAACGCCCATTTTATGCGGGTATTGCATAGGGGGAGGTGCAAATGTATTGTCGACCACCGTTAAAATCTTGTATTTTTTGGCAATATTTACAATTTTTGCTATATCAATTATTTCAAGTAGTGGATTAGTAGGCGTTTCAAAATAAATCATTTTCGTTGTTTTATCAATACATTTTTCAAGTGATGTTGTATCGTTAACATTAATAAGATGTACTTTAATTCCATATCTTGGCAGTATGCGCCCAATAAATTCATATGTTCCTCCATATAGCACATTGTGTGCAACTATTGAATCTCCAGATTTTAAAAAATGTAGAAGTGTTAGCATTATTGCAGCCATCCCCGAGCTTGTTGCCAGGGCGCGCTCTGCTCCTTCGAGTGCCGCAAGGCGTTTTTCAAGTGCATACACGGTAGGATTTGTAAATCTAGAGTAGATCACACCTTTCTTTTTTCCTGAAAAACGAAGCGCTCCTTCATGAGCGTTTGCAAAACGATAGGTTGAGCTTGGATAGATAGGAGGGACAACGGAGTTAAAATAAGGGTCTGATTTATGAACTCCGATATGGATATTCTTTGACGAGGACTTCATGATAATCGTATGATACCATAATATATTATTAAAATAAACACATTCTGACCACTTATCCGTCTATTTAAAGAAAAATTTTACCGAGCTCTTCTTTAGCTACTTCGTTTTGCGGATCAATCTCGAGAGCCTTTTCAAAAGCGGTTTTTGCTCCCACTAAGTCTTCTTTTTTTAACAGCAGTGTTCCAAGCTGGGCATATAGCATACTTTGCTTTGGGGCAAGCGCAATCGCTTTTCGAACGTAAACTTCAGATCTGTCAAAATCGCCTAGCTCGAAATATATTCCACCGAGTTGTTCGTATGACTGCCAATATGTTGGATTAAGCGAAATAGCTTTTTTCAAAACAGGTATCGCTTCATGGTGGCGTTTCATGAGGCGCAGCGTGTAACCCAGATTGTAATAAGAATAAGAATAGTTAGGATTTAATTCGATTGCCTTTTTGTAAGCTTCGATTGCATTTTCATACTCTCCATTTAAAACATAAATATTTGCAGCGTTATTTTGTGAGGCGACATAATTTGGAGAGGCTTTTGCCGTTGCAAGCCAGAGTGTCTCGCTATTTTGCCAGTCTTTGTTACGAATGACTGTTCGAAGAAAAAGAGAGACAATTATTATCGAAAACACAATCCATCCAAAGAGGTTAAAATGTTTTTTTGAAATCAAAACACTAAACGCGTAACCAACAATGAAATAAAGTCCGATTGAAGGAAGATAAACATACCTTTCAGCAACAAGCCAGGAAAAACCCAAAGAATTTAAAGTAATACCCAAACCAATGATAAAAAAACTTAAGAAAAAAAACAATAAACGATTCTTAATGAAACTGAAAACAAGTCCGCCGAGAAAACAAAGAAACAGTATGAAGTTCAAAACGATATTTCCAAAAGAAAAAATGATGTCGTAATGATAGTGGCTTAGGTTTTGCGGCCAAATAAATAACTGTAGATAGGCTCCGATTGCTTGCGGAATCGCAAAAAAGGGATTCATTGGCTCAAGACCGGCGCCTCGAGTGGTTTTAAAATACTCCAGTCGGGGAGAGATAAAAGGGATAAGTAGGAAAATCCAAAATATACTTATTAAAGCAAAAGGTACAATTTTTTTCCAATTTTTATTTAAGGAAAAAAAACAATACTCATATAAAATGAGGATCGCTGGAAATACAATCGTTTTTTCCGAAGAGGATAATGCCAAAATGTAAAAAATCAAAGACAAAATTAATCTACTAATAGTCATCCGGGCCCGCTTCGCCGTAGCTTCAGCGAGGCGAGCTTGTCCAGGATCTGATTCTGGGCGCCCCGCCGAAACGGCGGGTTGCCAGAATGACTTACTTATTAGTTGCTCACGATTTTTAATATATAAAAATAAAGATAACAGGAGAAAAAATGCCGCCTGCGTATAGATTCCGCCTGAAATCCAGGTTACCGATTCAATCATTACAGGGTGAACGGCAGTAAGAGCAGCAACGAAAAATGCCAAATACCTTTTTTTTGAAAAATGAGGAATAATTAGATACGCAAGAATTACTACTCCGATGTGAAATATGATATTTATACTTCTAAAGAATGCAGGATTGACGCCACCAAGCTGATATGCAAAATAAAATAAAGCTGACCTTACAATAAATTTTGGGTTTGCAATGATATATGAAGCATGTTTCAAGAGGCTTTCACTCTCTACAATTGCATTAATATCGTCTGAAACAAAACCTGAAAAAAGGCTGGGGAGGTAGGAGAGTAATACAAGACTAACAAGTAATCCCAAAAACAAATAATTTTTTTTATTTTTCATTTCTCACTTAACATTTTTTGTATCCAAGCTTTGGCGTTTTCATTTTTTTCATCAAGTTGTACCGAAATCTGAAACTCTTTGATGGCTTCCTGTTTTTTACCAAGTCGATAGTAAATTATGCCAAGGTTACTGTGTAATGTTGAGATCTCGGGATTTATTTTTATAGCAGCTTTGATGTGACTTTCAGCGCCAACTATATCTCCACGTTCAAAATTTATCACTGCTATGTTTTGATGTGCTTGCCAAACATTTGGGTTTAAGGCGAGGGTTCTTTCAAAAAGCGGCATCGCCTCATCATATTTTTTTAATGTGCGATAGAGATTGCCCAAATTATAGTATGCATCGGGATATTTTGGATTGATTCTTATCGCTGTTGCGAACTCTTCTGCCGATTTTTTCCAATCTCCTCGCCTTGCATAGACATCTCCTAAATTATTGTGCGTTTTTGGGTCGGAAGGAGAAGTTTTACCTGTCGCCAGCCACAAATTGTCTTGAGTTTGCCAATCAATGTTTCGAACAATACTTCTTATACTAAGTGACAAAAGAATAACGCTAATTAATACATATCCAGCAGCTTGGTATTTTTTTGACTCAATAAGCTTTGATAAAAAATAAGCAACAAAAAAATAAATTCCAATCGAACCCAAATAAACATATCTTTCCGCGGCAATCCATGAAAGCCCAAGTGGATTCATTGTTGGAATCAGTGTTATGAAAAATAAAGTAAGCCAGAAAAAAAGAGTTTTGTTCCTGAAATAGGTATAAATAGTCACACCAACATAAACAAGAAAGATACCAGCTAAATAAAAAAATTGGTATAAATTTAATCTGAACTCTGAATGATATAGAGTCAGCTTGTCTGGCCAGAAAATTAGTTCAAGATATGTAGAGACCGCAGTTGGGATCTGCTCAAGTGGATTGTAAATGTTTTTTCCAAAATCCAGCGACCCGATCTGTTCAAGATATTGAATACGATCATTGACTCTAGTCATTATGATGACAAGCCAAATGAAACCCAAAATGAAAAACGGCACTGTCCGACCCCAGTTCTTCCAAATATTATAAAAAGTAAACTCGTATAAAACCAAGATCGCAGGAAAAATTATTACCTTTTCCGAAACTGACATTGCTAAAACAAAGAAAAATAACGAAGATATCAAATATTTTTTCTTGCTGTATTGTCTGTTCTGGAGATAAAAGTAAAACGATATTAGTAAGGAAAAAGCCGCCATCGAATAGATCCCTCCAGATATCCAAGTCACCGACTCGACCATGATTGGGTGTACTGCGGCAATCGCGGCCACCAAAAAGGGCATTAACTTTTTTCTAGTGAAAAATGGCACTAAAACATAGACCATCCAAACAAAACCTATATGAAAAAAGATATTAAACATCCTATAAAAAATTGGGGTCAGGCCTCCGATTTTATAGGCTATATAGTACTGGACCGTCCTTGCGGCAAATGTCGGGATTGTCGACATATATGCCGGTGTCTGGAGCTCTTTTTCAAGGTCGGTGATCGCTGGAATGTCGTCAGACACCAAATCGGCAGTAAGACCGTTGGCGTATACAATGAGAATAAAAAATAGAAGAACTAAAAGATTGATCCAGTGCTCCTTAATCCAGGTTCTAAATGACACATTAATGTTACTGACCACAACATCATCTTTATCCGTTGTTAACGAAATTTTTTTATTATTAACCTTGAAATATCTCTCAATATGCTCATTGACATCGTCAACAGAGATTTTTAGAATGTGAGCTATCTCCGAATTTGATTTTTTCTGAAAGTTATCCTGTATAAACCTTTTTTGCGAATAGGTAAGAGCCATAATAGAACATTATAACCAAATACTTTTTGCATTATATACTATACTCTATGATGAGACCAATGGTGTCTGTGATTCTTGCAACTAAAAATGCCGAACAGTCTATTGAAAAAGCTCTAAAGTCGGTCAAAAAACAAACACATAAAAACATTGAGCTCATCATTGTTGACAATCACTCGACAGATAAAACCCTCACAATTGCCAAAAAATTTACAAAAAAAGTATATACCTTCGGCCCCGAGCGCTCATCACAGCGCAATTTTGGCGCAAGGAAAAGTCGCGGCGAATATCTTATGTTTCTTGACGCAGACATGTATCTTTCTCAAAAAGTCATAGAAAAATGTGTAAATTTGAGTACAAAATCAAAGATTGACGGAATTTATATCCCTGAAATTATCGATGGAAAAAATTATTGGTCAAAAGTGCGAAACTTTGAACGCCAGTTTTATAACGGAACCGTGATCGACGCGGTGCGATTTGTTTCTATAAAAATATTTGATAAGACAGGTGGATTTGATGAAAATCTCTACGCAGGCGAGGACTGGGATCTGGATCGTCGAGTGAGAAAGATCGGCAAGACGGCAATAATAGACAGGCCGTTGTATCATGATGAAAATGCTTTCTCACTTAAAAAATATTTTCAAAAAAAAAATTATTATTCCTTGGGAATTAAAAAATATGAAAATAAATGGAGTAGTGATGCCGAGATTCAAAAACAGCTTGGATTTTGGTATCGATATTTTGGGGTTTTTATTGAAAATGGAAAGTGGCGACGGCTTATCATGCATCCATTTCTAACATGTGGTATGATGTTTCTCAAAATTCATCTCGGTTTTTTGTATTTACTTAATAAGGCAAAATGAAAAAAACCCTTCACAAAAAGACTTTTGACAAAGAATATTTTACCGATTATTACTTTGGCACTACAGGAAATTTTGGGAAAAAAGAACTTAAAAGAAACAAAAACTGGTTTCATGGCTGGTTTAAAGCACTGCAAGATGATTACGATTTTGTAGATGGAAAAGGAAAAAATGTCTTAGAAATCGGGTGCGCAATAGGGGCGGCGGCGGATATTCTATATGAACGCGGCTTCAACATAACAGCAACTGATATTTCTCCTTATGCAATTAAAAAAAACCAAAAACTTCTTCCGCATATAAAATTTAAGGTTTTAGATGTTGAAGCAAAACCGCCATTTAAAAGTCAATTTGATCTTATATATTCTTTTGAAGTGATAGAGCATCTGGAAAATCCAGAAAAAGCTATAAAAAATATGTTTTATATGTTGAAGCCAAGTGGAACGCTGATCTGTTCAACTCCTTATCCGTACAAATATGTTCTTCACGTCGATAAAACGCATGTCAATGTGCGCTATCCGATGGAATGGGTTACTGTGTATAGAAACTCCGGATTCTCAAAAATTCAGTATCGTCATAAAACATTTATTCCATTTTTTTACAGGCTTTCAAAATATTTTCATTTTATTTTGCCATTTGGCATTGGGAACCCGTATCTCAACTCGCACGTTTTTATAATCGGCCGAAAGTTATAAAATAATTCTATGAAAGATAGGTCAGGAAAAAAGACAATTTCTGTTATAGTGCTTAACTACGGTAAGGGTCAACACCTACTTGATGAATATCTTACTTCGCTTTTTTCACAAACTTTATTACCTGAAGAAGTGATATTGTTTGATAATTTATCGACAGATAATAGTCGTGAGTTTGTACGTAAAAAATTTCCTTCGGTCAAAATCATCACAGAAGACAGATTTAATACTGGAACTGCACTTGCTATAAATACAGCTTTTTCACAGTCTAATGGTGATTATATAATTTTACATACTAATGATATTGTTCTTGATAAAAATTGTGTGCAAGCTCTTTATAAGAACATAATTAATAATCCGGAGGTCGGAATTGTGACGAGTATCGGTATTCGCGAACAAAATAGAAAACTCGGTAAAATGATCGTCGATCATGCTGGTGGATTTTTGGATGTCTATGGTTTTGCCCAGGCCCATCACGCTCTTGAGCTTGTGAAAGATATCCCAGAAAAGGAGGAGGTGTTTTTTGCTTATGGAGATTCTCTCATAGTGCGGCGTGATGCTTTTGAAAAAACTCATGGTTTTGACACGAGGCTTTTTATGATGAATGACGATATCGATTTTTCTTGGAGAGTCAGACAGCTCGGGTACAAAATAATTTATACAAAGCGATCGGTCATATATCATAAAGTCAGTGTGACTATAAAAGCCAATAATAGTCGCGCACGGATACGCTATTTAAGCGAGAGAAACAGCATGAGAACCTATATTAAAAATACAACATTTGGCCATCTTTTTAGAACATTACCGATGTATATTGTTTTGCTTTGTGGAGAGATGGGATATTTTCTTTTTAGAATGAAGTTCGCATTATTTTTTTCCGATGTCCGCGCAGTGTTATGGAATTTGTTTTTCATCCCCGAAACGATTTATCTTAAAATCATAAATCAGATCAATGCTAAAAAAAATAATATCGATAAACTCTTTATTCATGAAAGCATAAAACTTAAACTCTTTAAGGCATTTAGTCAATCACTATGATACGCTTGCAGGAATTTATGATTCCTTTTTATAAGAAAATCAAAATTTTAAATCGTCAAGCTCTTTATGGTAAAGTCATATTGATCACTGGAAGTAACGGTTTGATTGGAGGGAATATTTTAACTTTCCTTAATTATTTATCAGAAAAAAATGATTTAAATTTGTCTATAATCGCAGTCAGCAAGTCGAAAAAAAATTCATGGCTGCCAAATACAAAGCGAATTAAATACATTGAAGAAGATTTAAGTTTTGAAAAATCTAAATCACTTTCCCGGCCATTTGATTATGTCATCCATGCAGCAACATATGCTCAGCCAAAAAAATTTCTGGCTGGTAAAAAACAAACCGTTATTCTTAATATAAATACTTTATTTAATATTCTTGAGCAAGCAAAAAAAAATAAAGCAAAGGTACTTTATATCAGCTCTTCAGAAATTTACGGTGAGACAAGTATTGACAAATTGGTAACCGAGGATTTTTTTGGAAAAGTAAATACCTTGTCAGATCGTGCAATTTATGCGGAATCAAAACGACTTGCCGAGAGCATTTGCTATTCATATCGAAATGACATAAATATAAAAATCGCACGTCTGCTGCTAAGTTATGGACCTGGTATTAAAAAGACCGATGAACGGGTATATTCTGAATTTATAAGAAAAGCCCATTCAACAGGAAAAATAGCTATGATTGATGCTGGCCTCGCAAAAAGAAATTTTTGTTTTATCACCGATGCGGTTGAGATGCTCATTAATATTATGATCTCGGGAAAAGAGTTTGTGTATAATGTTGCAGGAGTTGATACTACAACCATTTCCGTACTTGCGAAAAAAATAGCAAAAATTAACAAGGCTGAATTTATTGGATACAGAGAAAATAAGAAAAAAATTACGGGCACGCCAAAAAATTCTGTTATAAGTAACCAAAGGTACCGTAAAGAATTTAAGAAAAAAAAGTTTGTGAGTTTGACAGAAGGACTCAAATCTACATCAGCATGGTATAAAAATTTGAAATAAACTATGTCCACAAGCACTCTTAAAACGCATGCTAAAAACATTCGCCGTGAGATAGTGATGATGATTTATAACGCCAAAAGTTCCCACATTGGCTGTTCATTGGGAATTGTTGATATTCTAGTTGGACTTTATTTTAATGTCATGAATATTGATTCCAAAAAGCCCCAACTTGCCACGCGGGATAAATTTGTCTTAAGCAAAGGTCATGCTGCTGCGGCACTGTACGCGACTCTTGCGCAGCGGGGATTTTTTCCAAAAGAAAAACTTGCAGGTTATTGCCAAAACGGATCATATATTGCCGGCCACGTGACTTACGGATCTCTTCCGGGGATAGAAGCAACTGCCGGATCGCTTGGACATGGACTTTCAATGGGCGTTGGCATGGCGATTGCTGCAAAAGCAAATAAACTTAAGTCGAATGTCTATGTTCTTATTGGCGATGGTGAATTTGCCGAAGGATCTATCTGGGAGGCGATATTATTTGCAGGACATCATAAACTCGATAATCTCATTTTGATAATCGACAATAACGATTTTCAGATTATGGGGAGCGCAAGTAAAATACTAGACTTATCACCTTTTGAAGAAAAATTAAAGAGTTGCAAATGGGATACTGTGACGGTTGACGGACATGATATCAAAAAAATAATCTCAGCATTAAAAAAACCTCATCCCAAAAAACCTTTGGCGGTTATTGCAAGGACAATAAAAGGCAAAGGAGTGACATTTATGGAAAATAAACCTGAGTGGCATGGGGCTTATCCAACTGAAGAACAATTTAAATTGGCGTTATCAGAACTTAAGTAAAAATAATTATGAGATTTGCGGTAGTAAATAGCATTTATGAGGCGGCCCTGAAAAATAAAGATATCGTTTTTCTGACAGGCGATCTGAATCATGTGCACGAAAAAGAATTCCGGAAAAATATTCCCGATCAATACATAAATGTTGGTATCGCCGAACAAAACATGATTGGTATTGCCGCGGGTCTTGCTTTATCTGGAAAAAAAGTTTTTGTCTATTCGATTACTCCCTTTGTGACAATGCGATGTTTTGAACAGGTAAAGTCTGATGTTTGCTATCAAAATCTTGATGTTAATCTCATTGGTGTTGGAGGTGGATTTGCCTATGGTCAGTATGGAAATACTCATTGCTCTATAGAAGATGTTGCAGTGATGCGCGTCCTTCCCAATATGAAGATTGTTGCTCCTTCAAATCCACTCGAGGCGAAAGTACTGACTGCACAAATTCTTAATTTAAAAGGTCCAACATACATCCGAATTGGTCGGGGCAAAGAACCAATGCCAGAAAAAAAATACAAAGTTCATTTTGGCAAAGGACATTATATTTCCCGTGGAAAAGACGTTGCTATATTTTCTTATGGCCCGATTCTCACTGAGGCAGAAAAAGTAGTTGATGCTCTTGGCAAGAAAAAAATTGAAGCGACCCTAATAAACATGCACACCATAAAACCTCTTGATGAAAAATTAGTTCTCAAAATAGTCAAACATACTCGCACTATTTTTACCATTGAGGAGCACAGCATCATTGGTGGATTGGGATCAGCAATTGCTGAAATAATAAGTGAAAGGGGACATAAAACATTGATTTTCAAAAGATTTGGAGTTAAAGATATTTATCTTAAGGAGATTGGCATACAGGAATACCTAAGGAAAAAGCATGGTATTTCTGCTACAAAAATTGTATCATTGATCCTTACATTAGTGCGATAATACTCCCAAATACATGAGAACAAAACGTTTTTTTTGGAAGCTTCAAGAAAACATCATCGATGACAACAATAAAAAAACGCTTATTAAGTTCATAAAGTCAACTGATCGTTTCACTCAATTTACAGAGGTAAAAAAATTTGAGAAAGACTGGTCTGTCTGGCAGGGACGCAAATACAGTGTTTTTGTGAATTCGGGAAGCTCGGCACTTTTGGTAATCATTGCCGCATTTATAGAATATTTCAGTTGGAAAAAAGGAGATGAAATTATAGTACCCACCGTGACCTGGATTACAGATATTTCCGTTATTTTGCAGCTTGGATTAAAACCGGTTTTTGTGGATGTAAATCTTGAAGATTTTTCATTTAATTATGATGATCTTGCCTCTAAAATTACTGACAAAACAAGAGCCGTCATTCCAACTCACCTCATAGGGTTTCCGGCGGATATGAATAAAATAAAACAAATTGTTGGAAAAAAGAATATCAAGATTATTGAAGATTGTTGCGAATCGCATGGCGCAAAAATTGATAAAACAAAGGTAGGCAATTTTGGCTTGGCCAGCTTATTTAGTTTTTACTGGGGACACCATATGACCACGATTGAAGGCGGTATGATCTGCACGGATAATCAAGATCTATATCATCTTTTTTTATTAAAGCGATCTCATGGTTTGGCCCGAGAACTTCCAAAAAAACTTCATAACATTTATAAAAAAAAGTACAAAGATATTGATTTTAATTTTCTATTTCTGACAGATGGATTTAATGTCAGAAATACAGAGCTTAGTGCGGTTTTGGGAGCTTGGCAACTAAAAAAACTTGACAATTATATAGCAAAAAGAAATCATATTTATGATAAGTTCTTAAAAATAATCAGTCACTATCCTAAAGCTTTATATCGACCTTATAAAAAGGGCGTGTCTCCATTTTGCCTACCACTCATCATGAAAAATACAAATTTAAAAAATAAACTTCAAAAATTTCTTTATAAAAACGGAGTGGAGACAAGACCGATCATAAGCGGCAATTTATTAAGACAGCCATTTTTAAAATCGTACTCTAAGAATACCGATTTCCCCAATGCCGAATTCTTACACAAGAATGCCTTTTACATGGGAAACAATCAATTTATTGACAACAAAAGGTTGAAACATTTCGGCCGACTTTTAGAAAAATTCTTTGATCTAAATAAAAACAACAAGACATGAAAAAAAATTCACGATTATACATAGCAGGTCATACCGGTCTTATCGGAAGCGCTCTCCTACGCAAATACAAAAAATCGGGATATATGAATGTCATAACTAAAACTAAAAAAGAACTCGATTTACAAAATGGAGTTTCAGTTGAAAAATTTTTTCAGAATGAGAAGCCCGAATATGTTATCTTAGCGGCTGCAAAAGTTGGCGGTATCAAAGCCAACATGACAAATCCAGCGGAATTTCTTGTAGAAAATCTGCTTATTCAAAATAATGTAATTTTAAATGCCTACAAATTTGGAGTCAAAAAATTGCTTTATATTTCTTGCGGTTGTGCTTATCCGACAAGATTAAAACAGCCGATAAAAGAGGAATATTTGCTTTCGGGAAAACCTGAACCGACGAACGAAGGATTTGCAATTGCAAAAATTGCCGGCATGAAGCTCTGTGAAAAAATTAATCTAGAATATAAAAAACAATTTATATCTTGCGTTGCAGCCAATGCTTATGGTGAAAACGATCACTTTGAGGAAGAAAGATCCCATGTCATCTCAGCTCTTATAAAAAGATTCCATCAAGCGAAAATTCAAAATTTGCCAAGTGTATCGATTTGGGGCACTGGCAAAGCTCGACGTGAATTTATTTATGTCGACGATCTTGCTGACGGAATAGATCTTCTAATGAAAAAACATTCTGCTCCAGAAACTATAAATCTTGGAAGTGGAGACGAAGTAACGATTAAAGGGTTGAGTAAAATCATTCAAAAAGTCGTTGGATTCAAAGGAAAAGTTGAGTTTGATACTTCAAAACCGGATGGCATGAAAAGAAGAGTATTTGATAGCTCCAAAATAAAAAAACTTGGATTTAAACCAAAAACTTCTCTTGAAGAAGGGATAAGTAGGGCTTATGAATATTTTAAACAATCCTTAGATAAGGGATAGTGATGATAAACTGCCCACCACGCTCGCGATAGGAACGCTGTTTATTTATGATTTCTGTTGCAAAATTCCAAGATAAAAGTAGTGCATAATCTGGAATATCTTTTTCCAGCTTTAATTCAGGATAAATCGGAATATGGGTACCGGGAGTATATTTTCCTTGTTTATAAGGAGTTGAATCCACAAGATAATCGAGAATATCTGTGCTTATTCCACAATAGTTTAATAGTACATTTCCCTTTGCCGAGGCGCCATAGCCGATGATGGTTTTCCCTTGAGAACGAATTCTTTTCAAAAAACTCACTAAATCGCGTTTTATAATTTTGACACGGCGAGCAAACTCATCATAAGTGCTTTTCAGATGGAGTTTTTTTAATTTTTCCTCGGTTACAAATTTTTCTACCCTCGGATGGACAGTGCGCTCGCTATCATCACGAGTGACATAAACTCGTATCGACCCACCGTGTATTTCATCTTTTTCCACATCAATCACTTTAAGTTTATACATAGAAAACAGTGTTAGAAGTGGGCGAAAAGAAAAATAACTTAAGTGTTCGTGATAAATCGTATCAAACTCGTTTTTATCAAGAAGATCGATGACGTAAGGAACCCGCATCATAAAAACCCCGTTTTTATCAAGCAAAACATGCAGTCCCTTGCAAAGATCGTGAAGATCGTTGATATGACCGATTACGTTGGTTGCGGTGATGAGCTTGGCTGACCCATATTTTTTTACAATATCTGAGGCAAGATTGGTACTAAAATAATCCTGTAAAGTCTTTATGCCTTTTCTGTTTGCTTCCGCGGCCAGATTTTCCGCAGGATCGATGCCGAGTATTCTCATTCCCAGATCTTTAAATTGGACAAGTAATGTGCCGTCATTACTACCTATGTCTACTGCAAGGCTTCCTTTTCGCACATGAAATCTTCTTATTATGTCACGGGCAACCACATCAAAGCTTTCGATGTGTGTTAGTGATGTAGAAGGGATATAAAGATAATTTTTGAACATGATTTCGGGAGGCACTACATGCCGAAGTTGCATCAAGAAACACGATTCGCAGACACATACTTGCAGTGGATAATGGCTTTCGGTTTCGGAAGGTTCTTTTCGAGACAAAAATCCATTTGGAATTGGCATATAGCCAAGATTTAGGAAGTAATATAATTTATTTGACCCGCAAATACGACATGCGGCCAAAAGATACTTTTTTGATGAAACCTTCTTCATATGGCGAGTACATATTACAATATATCTATGAGAAATGCATCAAAAAATAAAAATAATGACCTTATCTCAATTGGTATGCCAGTCCACAATGGTGACAAATATCTTGCCAAATCAATAAAATCAATTCTTCAACAGTCTTATAAAAATATTGAATTATTTATCGCAGACGACGCCTCGAGTGATGAATCGCAGATTATCTGTAACTCCTACGCAAAAAATGATAAACGCATCAAGTTTTTTATTCATAAAAAAAATATCGGATCTATTGCTAATTTCAACTACGTTCTTTCTAAGGCGAAAGGGGAATATTTCATGTGGGCTGCGCAGGATGATTTAAGAATTCAAGACGCATTAAAGCAACTAGTTTTGTTGTTAAAAAAATACCCTAGTGCCTCTGTGGCAGTAAGTAATTACCGAAATCTTTCTGCAGAAGATAAAACTTATGTTGTATATCCAAATATTTTCTACAATAATCGCTGTTCTCAACTCCAATCTATTTTGTCCTTTCTCGAAACTAATAATTTGTCTTATTTTTATGGATTATGGAGGACTAAAGTTTTAAAAAAAATAAACGGGTACCACATAGATAGTCGTCCAATTTTTAAAAGCAGTGACGTTGTAACTATCTTTCGAGGATTACTTGAAGGAAAATTTGTATATACTAGTCAAGTGCTTTTTTATAAAAGAGATACAGGCCTGTACACAAATCGATATAAAATGATAAACCAATTTAGCAATTCTTCGATAGTACGCAAAAAAGTATTACAATATGTTCTATTTCCTTTATTTTATGTATATGATGTCTTGTTTGAACAATATTACAATATCACTAGTAACTTCTCTCTACAAGAAAAAATTTTAATAAGTATTCACCTTGTAGTGCGATATTTAAAAAACAATGTCATGTTTTTGAAAGATCTCGGAATCGGCTTTTTATCGATTTTGCAAAATTTTAATTCAATCATGTCCCATGAAAATACTCGCGTTTCTTAACGCCTACACTTCTGGAAAAAGTGGGGGAGATATGTGTTTTATCGAAATATTTAAAAGGATAAAGCCAAAAAATATCATTGTGATGACTTCAAGTTTAGGAAGAAGGCTATGTCAAAGTGAGGATTTAAAGGCAGATTTTATAGTAACAACTAGAGAGAAAGCATTTAAAAATATATATCTTACATATTTCCTAAGAATTATTAGAGCTGGAATACATGCGCTTTTGATAAGAAATTTCGATATAATTTATGCCACTTCTGACAGTCTTCCCGATATCATTCCAGCAGTTTTTTTAAAAATCAGATACCCCAAAAAAGTATTTGTGAGCAAGATATTTCATCATATTCCAAGTTCTAGATTCCTCTCATTTTTTTTCCAACAAGTCAGTTTATTTTTTATCAAACTATTTGCTGATGTCGTAATCGTTGATAGTAATATTTTAAAAAAACAATTGATAACTAATGGTTTTTTAAGATCGAAATTGCATGTCATTTATCCCGGAATTACGATTAGAAATCGTAATAAATCTGAAAAAAAATATGATGGCGTTTTTATGTCGCGTTTACATAAATCAAAAGGAATTGATGATATTTTGCAAATCTGGGAAAAGGTAAAAAATGTTTTGCCTGAAGCAAAACTCGCGATTATCGGTCATGGTTCAAAGAATATGTATACGAAATTAAAAAAACAAATTAACAAACTAAAACTTAAGAAAAATATTGATCTTCTTGGATTTTTGCCTGACGAAAAAGCGTTTTCGATCATAAATTCGACTAAAGTTTTTCTTTTCCCAAGCCATGAAGAAGGATTTGGGATGATAGTCGGAGAGGTGCTTTCATGTGATGTACCTATAATTTCCTACAATCTTCCTGTTTTTGGCGAAACTTTCAAACCTGCTATACATACAGCGCCTTGTTTCGATATAAATTCTTTTTCCAAAAAAACAATTGAAATTTTGAATAATGTCGGCAAGCAAAAATCATCTATAGAAAATAAAGAATTGTTAAAATTGTTTTCTTGGGATATAAGTTGTAAAAAAGAATTAAGTGTTATTAAATATAATCTCAATTCTGACAAAACCAATTTATGAAAAAATTAACAGTACTCGTGCCGGTCTACAAAGGCTCTGTTGTCCTACCAATGACACTTGACAGTCTTGTCAAACAAACTGACCAAGATTTTATGGTTTTTATCGGAGATGACAATAATCCTGACAATAAAAAAGAAATCACCAAAACTAGAGAAATCGTAAATCAATATTCAAAAAAACTTTCCCTCATCTATATCAAAACTCCCAAAAATCTTGGCTGCCAACTGCATTTTCAATTTCTTGTCGATCGAACAAAAACAGAACTGGTCACTTTTCTAGCTCAAGATGATATTTTTTCGAATGATGCTGTTTCATCAATAATCAAAGCATTTGATAAACATCCTAAAATCGGTGCATTGACACGGCCATACTTTTGGTTTTTTGATCATATTAAACATCCGATACGTCATGTTCCTCCAATAAATCCAAATAAGGATGAGATCCTGTCACTCAAAGATGGAAAAAAAATAGTCACTGCGGTGTTTGGATCTGTCGGACAAATCTCTGGTCTTGCATTTCGAAGAAAACTAATCAAGGCAAAATTTAATAAAGATATTTTCCCCGGTCATATTTATCCGTTTGCCGACATTATGAAAAGATGTCCCGTCATAATGCTAAAAAATTATATTATTGCCGTGGGTACAAAACAAAGCCAAAGCCGGAAAATAAGCTCGGTCTATAGTGAATCGCCCACAGTTCAATGGCTGCGTATGTTTGATTACGTATTTAAAGAAAATAAATATAAGAAAATAAGAAAACTTGGATACGAACATATCTTGAAAAATTATGAAGGCCTAGTGCAGCTGAAAAATTATGCCCCAGACGGCATATTGGAAGAAGAAATAAAAATCACGATCCAAAGAAGATGGCAAAATATTTTCTCACCAAAATTCTGGTTTTATGCAGCAATATCTCTTCTTACCCCTAGAAATATTTTACGAAAAATTACGGATTGGTATAAAAATACGATACTTTCAAAAAATATTCCTGAAATATCTTTTAAAATATAACGAATGAAATCTACTCAAAAAAAATCCGAATCTATTTTTCCCGACTCTTATGAAGGTGCCGATAAATGTGCGCATGCATATCATGCAACTATTAAACAATATGCCGATAAAATAAGAAACTCAAAAGTTCTTGATGTAGGGTGCGGTTTGGGACAGTATACAACACTTTTTACCGGACGAAAAAACCGTGTTTATGCTTTGGAGATACTCGATGTTCGCGACAAAAGATTTTCAACTGGCTACAAATTCATTATGTATGACGGTAAGATATTTCCGTTTAAAGACAACAGCTTCGATGTCGTGATGAACTTCGATGTCATTGAACATGTCAAAAATGACAAGAAATTTTTCAAAGAAATGTATCGAGTCCTAAAACCCGGCGGAAAAACAATAGTTGCCACACCAAATAGAAATCGTATCGCGAGTCTATTATTACAACTCATTGGAAAAAAAGATGTTTTTCCCAAAGTCATGCAGGAGGAGGGGATTGGCGGAAAATCTATTCACGAGCGGGAATATACTTACTCAGAATTAAAACACTTATTTCAAAAGGCTGGATTTAGAAATATAAAAACCCAAGGTTGTTGGATGGGAGTACGTGGCAAATATAATTTTGGTACAGATAAATTCGTGATTCCAGAATTTGCCCAAACAATATTTCTTTATGCTAACAAATAACTTTTTATGTCAAAAATAGTCAAAAATCTAAAAAATTTTGCCCGCGCATTTGTCTCGTTAAACTTTTTACAAGGAGGCATATTTTTATGGGGTGCAAGTCTACTTGGAGGACTCATGAACTATTTTTTTAACTCTTATGTTGGTAAGGCTCTTGGCCCAAAAGGATTTGGAGAAATTTCAACGTTATTTTCTTATATTATCGTTTTATCGATACCGACAGGAATCCTGGGTACATTTCTAATGATCAAAATCGGCGACAAGGAAAAAAATCAAGATTATGCTTACACTCTCTTTCTTTGGTTCATAAGTTTTCTCAAAAAACGGTGGTTTTTATTGGCATTAGCATTGGTTTTGACTCCATTTATCTCCACTCTTACTGGACTTCCAAAGAATGTAGCTTACTTTCTGATTCCGATACTTTTAGTAAATTGGGTTCTTGCATATTATCACAGCTTGATACAAGGATTACATCTTCTTTCCACTTTGGCCATTGTGGGATTACTGATGACTGCAATTAAGTTAATGGGCGGTTTAAGTGTGTATTTTTTTAAACAAGGTATTGTGATGATTTTACTTTCACTGCTACTTGGATACGTAGTTAATTTGATTATCAGTCATTTTGTACTGTCAGGTTTTTTATCTCGTGCAAAAGTGCTCTCAATGAACGTACAAAAGAAACTTTTGACTTTACACAAGGACAAGCATATTTGGCTGACTATAGCATCAACTATCGCTATTGGTCTTCTTGGAAATATCGATATTATCATCGCAAAACGTATTTTTGGAGCAGAAGATGTGGGCTTTTACAGCGCCTGGTCGCTTTTAGGCAAAATTATTTTATATATTTTCGGCCCCTTGCTTTCAATCGGTTTTATATTTTTTTCTAGCAAAAAGTACAAAAAATACCATCGTCTGGGATTTGTCTTTACAATATTAATTTTCGCGCTCATTGGGGTTTTTTCATATTATGGTTACGACATGTTTGCCCTCGCAGCAGTAAATTTGGTTTTTGGAAAGTCGTTCCTTCCGGTTGCACCGTACCTTGACGTTGCCGCAATTTATGGCACATGCTTTTTATTAGTCCTTTTTACACATCAATTTTTTCTGGCCAAAGGGAGTTGGGGAGTGCTCATACTTCCGCTATTTACGGTAATTTATGTTGGCGCTATGCTTTTTGCTGCAAAAACAATTGTGATTATGATGATTATTACGGTGGGATTTTTAGCGGCTGTCTTCGCTGCATCACTCGTGTTTTATCTGCTTAGAAAGAATGTGATTTTTAGAGAATAAATTATGTAAGTGTATAAACAATATGTATTTTTGCAATCTTCATTATTGACATAATTACATAACTTTTTATATTCTTAATGGTATGTCGATTTTAAAACATGCCATAATGTTTTTACTTTTCTCAATTATCTTTTTTCTGCCTAAATCAATCTATGCTCTAACGGTCAAACCTTATTTAGTCACTGAGGCTAAAGAGTTTCGCGGAGATCCGTATTTAGAAACTGTTTATTTCTACAAAGTAATATCATTTGATTATCAATCCGGGAGAGTAATTCTTAGCCATAATCCTGATGGAACTGGTGAAGCTTTAGTTGGAGAAATTCTTAATGCTTATCAATCTTTTATTGGATCATTTGATCACTTTGCAAATGGCTTTGACGAAAATGGTATTAATGACTGTACTCCCAAACCAATGAAGCCACTTGACATAACTCCAATCGCCAAGAAAGGTTTTAACAATATTTACGTTAGATATAAAAAAGATTGTGATGTAAATTATGAAAAGATAGACCAACTATATTTAGTGCATTTTGATGATTATGATCCGAACTTAACACCTTTTCTTGATTTGCCATGGGATTATAAAGCTGATGGGAAGGCTTTTGGCGATGTGGCACTTGAAATGGGCTCTTTTTTTGATCATGAATATCCATTATTAAGCACTAACAACCTTCAAGAACCGAATAATAGTCAACTAAACATTATTAATTATCTTGGTCAAAGAACTTTAGAATCTTACAGTTCTCATGATGGTTATGACTATGGCAGTCGTGCCTTTGTTGCGAATAATGATACCGTTCTCGCCTCGGCAGCTGGAGAGGCGATATTCATAAATACATGTAGTGCTTGCGGCAATTCTATTTACATAGATCACAGAAACGGATATCAAACACGTTATTATCATCTGCAACCTGAAGGACTGATTTTAAATGTGCCAGGTCAAAAAATTAGTGTTAATGACAGACAACCTATTGGAAAAGCGGGCTTTAGTGGTAATGTTGATCCTCAAGGTGAAGGTGGAGCGCACATACATTTTATGGTCATAAATGATAAAAACGGTGACGGTAATTTCGAAGACAATATACCTGATGGGATTGTTGATCCCTATGGATGGCAATCAGATAAATCTGACCCTTGGGAAAACTATTCTTTTTCACTAAATGGGACAGAGAAGTATGGTGCAAAGAGTCATTATTTATGGAAATATCCGTTAGAAAAAGTGACTAAAATCATTCATTCCGATGGAAGAGCTGTTACAAACAATAGATACACCGTCACCATCCCAAAAAATTTCGTGGGTCAAGATCTTTACTTAACCATTAACAACATTCCTGTTTCAGAACCATCAGCAACTCTTCATCCAATAGCTCCAGGTGCCGATGTCACTATGTGGGATGGTATCGATACTTTTTTTACCAACTTTCAAAAATTCTTTACAATAAATTTCATTATTGGCAGTCTCGATATATCACGTTTAATACCTGAGACCTTGTCGATTTATTCAAGTCAGGATGGCATAACCTGGGAAAAAGAAACATCAACAATTGATTGGGAAAAACGTCATATCTCTGCAGAAACCAATCATCTAACACAGTTTGCAGTCATGGGTGAAAAAATTGATTCGCTTGCTCCAAGTACAAATGCTATTATTTCTGGAACACCTACAAATAATACTAATGAATATACGAATGAAACTCCTGTAATAGTGAGTATTAATGCGACCGATGAGCCGACAATTGGCAGTCTCGGTATCGATTACACCACCATTAAAATCAATGATGGGGAATGGAAACAATACACAGAGCCGCTATCTTTTATTGAGATCGGTGAGTACAAAATATCCTATTATTCTGTTGACAAGGATGGGAATATTGAAGATGCTAGAGAGTCAGTATTTTCGATAGCAAACACGATTGAACTTGAAGCTGAGATATCTTTTGACTTTGAAAATAACCACTTTGTAATAAGCGCGAAAGATCAGACTGTACCAATTTCAACTGAAATCATAAAGATCAAGAAAATAGAATATGATCAAACTACACTTTCAGCACAATCAAGCCGGTTAACCATGCTCTCAATTTCAGAAGATGCAAAGAAAAACCATGAACTAAATATCAAATCACTTCAATATAATGATGAAATTCCTTATGAACTTCTAAAGAATTCCTTCAAAATCGAATACGATAAAGATCCGTCGAAAAAAGAACCAACCAAAATAACCCAAAATCTTAATATCTCTAAGCAAGTTAAAGTTACTTTGGTATACAATAAAAAAAGAGACACAACGTTCGTCATTATTAATGAGAATGGCACAAAACATAAAGAAGAAATAGATGGATTTAAGAAATTAAGAATCACAACAGAAAAGGGGGATATTATATATTCGGTTGAATAGAATGGTCAATAATAAAAAAAGAGGGAGAATTAATAAAAAAATATACTTTATTTTGTTCTTTACGGTCTTAATAGTATTAATGATGACCTTGATTTCGAATTTTACTGTCAATAATACTTATACCGTTAAAACTCAGGGTATAAAATTTAGTGCACCGCAAAGATACAAGGTCGGTGAAAGCCAACAGTTAATATTTCTCAAAGATGAATCAGATGAAATCTACATCGTGAGACACACGGTTTCATCAAATGATATTAATGAATTTATACAATCTTATGAGAAAGACGAAAATGTTGATATTAATATCGTAGATGAAAAAGCCCTCAAAAATGCTATCTTATATAACGTCAATATTCAACATATGCTTGATAGCAAAGCCCCGGAAAAAAGCTATTTTTTATTGGCAGACAAATGGGTTTACGATATCTCAGCGTCATCATTACTGATCTATAAAGACCTCGATATTGTTGCGAATTCTATAGAATATATTGAGCCAGATGGTGACGCCACCTATCAATATATCACTCCAACGATTTATCCAAAACGCAATAATTGGTATAAATTTAAGCATCCTCTCAATCATTTTAATTTTGAATTTCCATCCGATTGGAAATTACAAGTTTATAAACATAGAACTGGGAACCAATGGCACGAAGTATTTCTTACTGATAGAGATAATAAAAATCTCTTTAGAATCAACTTTATGACAGGTGGTCGAGGTAGCCCTAATTATGATTACGAAATTAATACAGAAAAAATTCTTGGTGATAAACTAACAAACTGGAAAACAATGTACAAAGACGATAAAGCATTTGAAATCTCTATAGGTTTTCCTAATAATGATTTTGATAATAAACTTGTAGGTTTATATATATATTTACCTAAGGAAAATCAAGATCAATTTATTCAAACCGTGGAAAAAATAATTACAACCCTCGAATACTAAATCTTCTCATGTATAATGTGTTCTAGAAAAAAATGAGCAAGATACAGTCACACTTCCTCAGTCTTATCATTCCAACCTACAACAAGGAAAAAACTATTGTTGATAATATTCGTGGTATACAAGCTGTCTTAGAAAACATCCGCTATGACTATGAAATGCTCGTTGTGGTTGACGGTCAGGTAGATAACACTCTTCAAGTGCTCAAAAAGGCCAAAATCTCAAAGCTTCGAATATTTGCGTACAAAGAAAATCGAGGGAAAGGCTATGCTATACGCGTCGGCATGCACAAATCAAAAGGAGATTATATCATGTTTATTGATTCGGGTTTCGAGATCGATCCAAACGGCATTTCGATGCTGCTTGAGCATATGGAGTGGTATACCGCTGATATTATAGTTGGCTCCAAGCGACATCCTGCCTCACAAGTCAATTATTCGCTCCTCAGAAGAATCTTAAGTCTCGGATATTATTGGCTCGTAAAAATACTTTTTCAAGTAAATGTCAAAGATACACAAGCCGGTATAAAAATCTTTAAAAAAACAGTGTTACAACGACTTTTACCACGACTTGTTGAAAAAAAATTTGCCGGAGATCTAGAGATGTTAGTTGCTGCTAGACAACTCGGATTTAAACGTGTTTATGAAGCGCCGATTAAACTTGATTACACATTTGCAGCTGTAACCGATGCTGCCACACTCAACTCAATTTACGGTATTTTATATGACACTTTATCGATTTTTTACAGGACATATATTCTTCAATACTATAAAAAACGCTCCCGAAAGGATTAAATTTAAGAAGTTATACAATATCCGCAAACACACCCTCAAGTTTTTTGAACATTTTGTAGCTAAAAATAAACAAAACCAAAGATATGAGTACTCCAATTGACAAACTCCCCCAGTTGGGGAATCCTCCGGCAAGTAGTACCTCGCGGTATGCATTGATGAATACCGATAGCGGATTAAATTTAAATATATAGCGATATTTTTCCGGGAAAAACTCAACAGCATAAATCACGGGTGTGAGATAAAACCACAATGTCAATATGAGATTGAAAAGGTACTGAATATCCCGATAAAAAAGGTTAAGTGCTGAGATCAGGAGCGCGATCGCGTATGTAAATAGAAACTGTATCACAAAAATCGGGAAAAAAAGCAACATATATGGTTTTAATGGGATCTGGAACCACAACATCAGAACTAAAAAAACCAGACTTGCCAAAAAAAAGTCAATCGTTTTTGCAAGAAGCACCGATAAAACAAGAATTTCCCGCGGAAAGTATATTTTTTTAAGAAGTGCCGCGTTTTCAACCAGTGATCCCATGGCTGCACCAAGTGCAGTATTGAAAAACGTCCACGGCAGTAATCCGGCATATAAAAATATTGGGTAGGGGACACCAAGATCGGAAAATCTTAAAACTTGCGAAAATACAAAACTCAAAATTAGCATCTGGAAGAATGGGTTTAAGACTACCCAAAAAAAACCTAAAAAAGACTGTTTGTATCTGGCTTTTATTTCTCTCAAAGTCAAATGTTTTATAAGATCAAAGTATTTTGCAGACATAATATTTTTAGGAAACCTCTAATACGTCTTGATATTGTTTTAATGCTGTATTAACCTCACCGTCATATTGTATTGCACCTGTTTTAAGATAAATTGCACGATCACAAAAACTTTCAACAGTCCTAAGATCGTGACTGACAAATATGATTGTTACTCCCTTTTTTTTAAACTCCAACATTTTTTTTAAGCATTTTACCCGAAAGGCACTGTCACCAACACTCAAAATTTCGTCAACAAGAAGTATTTCCGGATCTACAAATATTGCAACAGAGAATGCAAGACGCATGTACATGCCGGAAGAAAAATATTTGACTGGGACATCGACAAACTCGGAAATCTCGGCAAAATCAATAATTTCATTTAAAATATTATCAATATACTTTTCCTTAAGGCCAAGGATCACTCCATTAAGAAACACGTTTTCACGTGCAGTAAGTTCGGGATGAAACCCGGCTCCAAGCTCAAGAAGCGGCACCACGCGACCGTTAACCGTAACCTTACCAGTGGTTTGAGTTGAGACTCCGGCTATGATCTTTAATAATGTAGATTTACCGGCGCCATTTCGACCGATTACGCCAACTGATTCACCTTGTTTTATATTGAAGGAAACGTTTTTTAAAGCGTGTACCCGCTCGAGAGTTTTGCGTTGTACAAACAATGCTTGGACAAATTCTTTCAGGGTTTTCTGATGCTGAAAATAAAAATACTTGTCTACGTTTTCAAATGAAATTGCATGACCATTATTTTGCATATAATTTCTTAAATTGTATCAAATACGAGTGATGTTAAGCTGCCTTTTTCAGATATCCACTTAAATTACGGAGTCGTTCAATAAAAAGAGTAGGGAAGTGAAGCATGATAAACCACCAAGGATAGTTTTTAACTATGATTCGAATCCAGTTTGTAAAGTCGTGCCATTCTTTATATGTTCCCATTTTACCACTTGTTGCCATGTGTTGATGGTTGGCATAAGCATTCAAACAAGGAGCATACTGATAACCCCTTCTTGCAAGACGAATAAACAAATCAACATCTTCCAGATATGAATGAAACGCTTCATCAAACATACCAATTTTCAGAAAGACATCTTTACGTATCAATAAACATGTCGCTGACAGGCCATAAACTTTTCCTTTTCCAAAAATATTCCCTTTGTTTTCATAATTAGACATTTGTAATTCGTAATTCGTAATTACCTTGGCTTTTCCTTTTTTTAAATTGACAATATATCCAATACTTTCAGTCGTTTTATCTGATAAATTTTCAACTCTTAATTTTTCACTTTTAACGTTTAACTTTTGTATTACCGGCTGCGTCGCAACATATTCTTTATGTGAATTAAGAAAATCGTATAACTTTTGAAAAGCATCTCTTTCTACAAAACAATCATTGTTTAAAATACACACATATTCACATGTCGCAATCTTGACACCCTCGTTAACTGCCTTTGTGAAGCCGTAATTTTTGTCAAAACTCAATATGCGTACTTTTCGAAACTTAGATTCAATTAAATCTTTTGTGTTGTCTTGAGAATTATTATCAACAATAATAATTTCAGACCTACTAAATTTTTGAACTGCAGTTAAGGTATACGAGAGTGTCTGTTCAAGTAGTTTGACACCATTATATGTCGGGATAACAATTGATATCTCCATTACAATATTCTACTATAATGTAATAACGAATATCTTTGATACAATAATATAAATTAGTATGAATATTGCTTTTGAAATAAGTCCTCTAATGACCGCCTCTGGAATATTTGGCGATAAATCTGGAGTTTATCGCTATACCTATGGACTTTTATCAGCTCTGATTGAAAAAGCAAAGAAAGAAAATACCCAAAATAAAATATATCTGTTTACCTTCACTCATTCATTGCTCTTTTACTCTATAAATCCAGAAATATTAAAGCTCGTCAACAACAAAAATGTATTTTTGTTAGGCTATGAAAAAAAACTAGTAATTACACGAAAAACTGAAAGCAGATGGAGTGAATGGGTGGAAATATTGGCTGTACCCATAATCAGATACCCACTCAAAATGTTGGATCATATTTTAAGTCTAAGAAAGATTTATAAAAAATATATCGAAAAAGAAAATTTTGCTAAATATGTTAAAAAGTTGAAGGAAGAGTTCAAAAAAAATAATATCAAGATTGTCTATCATTCAGAAACATCCTTTTATCCGATGGATCATATGAAAAACGTCATTACAATTTATGATTTGACTACCTTATTCTTACCAAATTTCCATCGTGCGGAAACATGTGATCTACAATCAAGAAAGCTACGATTTGCAAAAAAACATTGCCAAGGGATAGTCGCAATAAGTGAGTCGACAAAAAATGACCTACTGGCATTTTCGCCTCAATTTAAGAAAAAAAAGATTTTGGTTGGCTATCCTGGTTTAGATCAATCGTTTATGAGTAATAATGACAATCTCTCACTAGAAGATATCAATACTTATTTAATAAGTAGAGGAAAAAATATTGAAAAAGATAAGTACTTTTTGTTTTACAGTACTTTTGAGCCGAGAAAAAATATACTTTATCTTGCTCGTGCATTTGCCGACCTCTATGAGGAAAAAAAGATCCCTTCGAGCTTCAAAATGGTGTTGATCGGAGGAAAAGGTTGGGGAAAGGTAAAAATGTTGCTTGATAATTTTATTCAGGAAAATTTTCCAATTGACAAAAAAAATCCCTTTATACTTCTTGATTATATGAGCGACAATTATATTAAGGTCTTTATTAAAAATGCTTATGCAATAGTGTATCCTTCTATCTATGAAGGATTCGGATTACCCGTACTTGAATCTCAAGCTCTTGGTACACCAGTACTGTGTTCAAACACATCGTCGTTACCTGAAGTTGCTGATGACGCGGCTTTATATGTAAATCCTAAAGATTATAACGATTTAAAAGAAAAAATGAAATACATTATTGATCACCCCGAACTTGCGGATCACCTGTCAAAAGCCGGTCTAAAGCAAAGTAAAAAATTTAGCTGGGATAAAACTGCACAAAATGTCCACAATTTTTTGGAAACTCTATGAAGATCGGTATCGACATATCAATGCTTGTTTACCAAGGGAGCGGGGTCGCAACTTATACATACAATCTTGTAAAAAACTTACTTGAGATTGATAAACAAAATTCTTATCATCTTTTTTATAGCTCACTCCGGAGACCAAAAAATTTTATTTATCTTAAAGAACTTGAGGAGCTTGGTGGAAAAATTTATGATTATCCATTTCCCCCAAGATTAATAAAACTATGTTGGAATAAATATCATATCTTGCCTGTTGAATGGCTAATTGGTAAAGTAGACATATTTCATTCATCAGATTTTTTAAGACCGCCACTTTTAAATGGGGCAAAAGGTGTGACTACTATTCATGATCTTACGTGGAAAAAATTTCCTCAATTTCATATTGAAGAAATCGTTAACGCTCATGAAAGAAAACTAAAAATTACGATAGAAAAAAAAGATGTGATCATAGTTGATTCTGATAAAACAAAAGAAGATTTATTATACTATTATCCGAATGCTAAAAATCCTGTTTATACTATTCCTCTTGGTGTGGATAAGAAGTTTTTTCAAAAGGAAACACCTAAAAAAATCAAAACAATTTTAAAAAAATATAAAATTAAAGAACCTTACATTTTATATGTCGGAGCTATTGAACCAAGAAAAAATATTCCAACATTAATTAAAGCGTTTAAAATTGTACTTAAATCTAATCCTGAATATCGACTCGTACTTGCCGGGCGCGCGGGTTGGAAAAATGAAGACGTGTTTGGTCTTATCAATGAATTAAATCTAAATGAGAAAATAATTTTTACCGGTTTTGTTGAGGATGAAGATTTGCCGGCAATTTATCAAGGTGCCTCAGTATTCGTTTATCCCAGTCTTTATGAGGGGTTTGGTCTGCCGCCACTTGAGGCGATGGCGTCTGGCACGCCAACCATTGCTTTTAATTCACCGAGTCTTAATACGAAATTCATTGAAAAAATTTCACTGGAGGTTCTTTCAGCAAAAATAATTGCTCAAATTAACACCCCAAAATTACAAAAATTTGTCATTCCTACTTGGTCAGAAACTTCTCGCAAAACCTTGAAAGTTTATAGAAAAATTATTCGAGACTGATTTTTCTTATATCAGCTGCGAGATCACGTGGATCGGCACTCAAACCTAAAGTTTTTGGATTATAGAGTTTGCTAAACTCTAGTCGGAAATTAATTACCTCTTTTTCATGATATCCAATATAAATATTGTATTCATTCCATGAAGTGTCGACTGGAACCTCTTCAATAAATACTTCATTTGCATAGACTTTCATCTTTTGTGGTTTTTGTAAACTGACTACCTCAATCTTTAGATTTGATACCGGTTTGCCCGCGACCAATCTAAACGTTGCCTCCTTACTATTAACCCACCTGTGACCGGATTCTTTACTACTCCAACCCTTTAATAAAAGACTGTCCTCGTAATCAAAATCTGAGAATTCTAAATTGGATAGATTATCCGCTTGATTCAAGAGACATTCTTTTGCATTACAAAGTCTGCCTAAAACATAGTATTCATTTTCCCAAACCTTTTTTCTGAACACTACTTTTGTAGGCACAAACCACGGAGTAGGTTTTTCTATCAGTGTAAGGGCGTTATCAGGTACGGAATTGGCGTATAGATTTGTAATCAATTTCTTTGGAGGAAGGTCATCAATGATTTCTGGATATACAAAATAGCTAGTCCAGATGAGTTTCCAAAGAGGCATTGATCCGTTGAGATCCTGCTCATTATAAACTGCTTCATGTTTTATATATGATGGTAAATTCTGTAGCGAAATAAAATTTTTATCAATAATCGCATGCTCTCTCAAAAAACGTTTATTTAGTAAAAGACCAGAAACAATGACCATAATGAATACTGCAGCAAAAAAATAAAGTAATTTTTTATTTAATGCGATTATTTCTGTAGCACCGATGGTAAATAAAATTAGAATTAAGGGTAGATTGTAAGTCAAAGCTCTGTTGTATGCAAAAAAATTATTCATCAGCCAGACAAGGAATAAAATAATTAAAACAATATAACTAAAAGTTAATAGCTTTTGTTTGGTGCGAATAAATCCGTAGATTATTATTCCTATAACTAAAGCACTCAATATTGCTGCAAAAAAAACAGGCATTGGAGGAAAATTATGAATACTCGAAAAGCCAATCATCTCGACAGGATTAGCAAATGGTACAGAGTCCCGAAAAAGTTGCCAACCTATTACAGCATTTGGATCACCATTAAAGGCCTGAATGAAGTCATTGGCCGTGGCAGTAACAATTACACTTGACGACAATAAAAATGATACGAGTCCAACCTTCATGAGACCATGTATTATATTTTTCACGTCTTTTCTCAAAAGGAAAAGAAAAACAACATATATTAATAATGGCGCAAGGATAAAAAATACAGGCTCATGATAAGACATGTAAAGTGCGGAAAGTGAAAGTCCTATCATGATGTCGTATATATTTATACCTGTGATAAGAAGGCTAGGTTTATCAAGATATGAATAAACGAAAATAAGTAAAGATAATCCCAAACCCCAAAAAAGTATCTGTCCGACAAAATCATGGTATACCATGTACAACATATTTGCGTTAAAGACAAGAAGTAAAGAAAGAAAGACGAGAGCTAATAAAGATTTTTTTTTATAAATGATCTGTAACAATATATACGCTAATGGGATCATGAGTCCGTACAATATTGTTTCAAAAACATAGGTGTACTGATATCCCTTTAAGTTAAAGACATTTAAGAAGAATGATTCAATAATTGGCGTCCCCCAGCGGTAACTTATTACCAAAAGCCCACCAATATAATCTTGTGTGTTAACGAATAAGTTGTCGCGGATTGAGTGATGTACTAAAAAATCGGAAGATGCGGCGTAGACAATAGAATCGTTATTACCCATTGAGACTGTTGTCATAAAGTGATGTCTACGAATAAGTGGTGAAAGGTTCAAGGTTATACTGACAATGACAAAAAAAATGAGAAGTACGTCTTGTTTAAAGGAAAAAACGTATCTTAATTTGGTCTTAAATAATACATAAGTAATTAAGCATAATAGAAAAATAATGATGAAGGGACTATTGGTTTCAACAGCTATGCCAAAGATGCTAAATATTATGAGGGAAAAAATGAGAAAAATTATTAAAACCCATGGAGTAAGCCATAGTGCATATTGTTTCAAATGTGAAGGTAAAACCAGCAACGACAGGCCGGATCCCAAAACAAATATCAGAACAACAGTTGCAATTGGATAAAATAATATTTCTAGCATTATGGAAAATAAAGATGTAATAATAATCCCGTATACAGAGGATTTATGAGAAGCAGTAAGAGAACAATTATCCCTGTTTTATAAAGCGGCAACAATGATTTTTTATCATAAGTTTGATAAATAGAATAAAGTAACAATAAAAGTAGGGTAATAATACCTAGAGGGATGTTAATACTGAATAAAGCAAACATGAATATAACAAACAGGAGTTCAGATCCACGTATGACTATGGAGTTATTGATAACTACTTCTTTAAGAAAGATTAAACTGCAAATAAAAATCCCAGCATAAATTATTAATCTTACATAAAAATTAGCAATTTGCGATAATAATTCAATAGAAATAAACGGGTATATGGATCTCAAAAAAGCAATAACAAGCGGTATACCAATTAAAAGATCATTATTTGATACTTTATGCGTTTTAAGAAGTGTGTCGGTAATAGTTTGTTCCAACAAATAATTTGAAGAAGTGATAATAGACATCTGTTTTTTTATTGGTATGTATTGTAATAACGTTAGGATCACCAATGAGAAGAAGAAAATTAAAAGATGAGATTTTTTAAACTGAAAAAATTTTCTTTTAAAATAAAATGCTGCATATAAAGTCGCTATAATAGCAAGAAGTATTATAAATTGAAATCCTCTAAAACCTCGTCCAACTAGTAATTCTTCATTCATTGCCACTCTTCCTAAATTCAGAGCCAGTCCCGAATATATGATAAATACTATGCCCATCCAAGGCGCAAACAATAATGTATTTGATCGTAATTTTGAAGGTAAAAACAATACAGAAAAACCGTGCCCCACTAAAACAAATGCCAATAGCGACAGTGCAATCATAGTAATTATTTTATACCTAAACTATAAAGCTTTACGTTTATACCATTCACGATTGCTGTTTTATCAAACTTTAAAATAATTTCGTTAATATTATCTTTCTTAATATTATTGCCTGTTGCAATGGAATACATATTTTTCTCTGGTGTAATTTCTTTTGAATCAATGAACTTTTTGTTTATGTAAATATCTACTTTAACTGATTTATCTGATTCTGCCTTAAAAAATAAAATTTTACCATTTTTTGGTTTTAAAAATATCTTAACCACATCATCTGTCACTAGTCGGTATTTACTGTTGATGGCTTCTGATAATCCGGCGACAACAGAAAGGCGATTCAACTGTGATCCAAAATTTACTTGATCATAAGATTTGTTTTTCAGTGTTATCTTTAGTAAATCATACTGACCGTCTCTGAATATTTTCTTAAATCCAATATCTTGCAGGAATTTTGCCATTTGGTTTGAATAAGATTCATCATTTTTGAGCACAACATATCTAATATTTAAAAACTCGATTTCATTTGAAGCATCTACTGTTGATCCTCCAAAAGGAAGCATTTTTTTATTCTTTGGTGATTGAGTATACGGATTATAATTGCCCTTATCAACGGTGTTGGCGACATAAGATATGAACGGTAAATTCTTGTAATAATCAAAAACTCGTGGAGAAACACGAGCAGCATATCCGCCAATTACCGGATGATTATGAATTAACCTCCCATAAAGATTCATTGTATCATGTACAAAACCTATATAATTAAACCCGTCACGAAGAGTGAAAGGTATACCCAGTACTGAGTAATCACCTCTGTCTTTTGCAATCATATTAAATACATCACGGGGTATTTTTTGGGTTATTTCGAGTGAGTTGTAATAAAACTGATCCAAAAAAAATACAAGAACTAAACCAGCTATGATAATTTTTTTCCTATTTGACTTCAAAAACCATTTGTTGATAATAACGCTTGACACTATACAACCTAAAAAAACGAAGACAGGCAGCAAGCGAGGCGTCTCGCGCATCATGTTCAATACTGGTATGTAGTGTAAAATCAGGAAAGGTAATGGAAATACGAGACGAACACCGTCCAAGTCAAACTGCCACCTATTTGCTACCTTTAAAAAAGGTCCAAGAAGAATTATGGCAAAGAAAAGACTGATAATCACATGTGGTAATATCTGTCCCTTGATAGATTTGGCAATCTTTTTCCAACGGATAAGAAGATATATGTATATCACCAGAATGATTATGCCAGGGTAGGCAAAATGCGTACCAAAACTAATATAAAATTTTTTATATTTTAAAAGAAAAGGTACCGAAGAACTCAAGTTGATAATTATAAACCTATAGAATGGATTTGATTCACTTGGCGTAATGAAGCTAAGAAGATCTGCCGATAGTTCTATGGCTCCTCCAAACCCAGGTGTTTTGACTAAATCATCAAAATAAATATATTGTTGTACAACATATAGCCATGGAGCTATTAGAAGAAAAAATAATGAAAGAGAAAAGAGAATAAATGGCGACTCTAAAAAAATTCTTTTTATAACATTTTTAGGATCCTTCCACAAAAAAAAGAGGAGGTATAACATAACTAGCATTATTGACGCAATAAAAAAATAGAAATTGGTCAGCAATAACAGGAAAAGGAGAATACTAAAGATTATTAATAGAACAAATTTTTTTAATCTTTCTTTTTCATCCAAAAATTTTATTATCACAAAAAAAAGCCAAGGGAAAAAATAGATAGACGTATAGGTATAATGACCAGATATCCTAATTCCAATAAATGGAGTCAAACCATAAACGAGACTAAAAACCAATGAAATGATGGGCGATATATTGAATTTACTTAATAACTTATACATCCCTAGTTCAGCAAGAAAGATGTTAACCATAATAATAATCAGGATAGATTGGTGTGTATTAAAAATAATTCGAAGAGGAATAAATAAAAGAGCAAAAGAAGTTGCTGAGTCGTTCAAAGCAATATTTGTCTCAAAAGGATAAAAAGTTTTCTGAATCAAAAATGGATTTTCGAGTTTGATTAGTTTCTGATAGATCTCTTCCGTATGCACCTCAAAGACGGCCCCATCTCCTATTTGAATGGTCTCAGGTTGTTCAAATTGCAATATCTCTTCCAAGATATTAATATTAAAGGCAACGTTTATGAGAAGAAAGATCGATATGACTACCGCCAAAGGAAGCCGATATTTCATGTAGGTAATTATACAAAACCTTTTAAACAATCCTTTTTGATATTATGATTTCAAAAAAAAGAAACTTTGGTCTTGACATCATAAGAGCAAGCGCGATAATCATGGTACTCATGGCTCATGCTGCGCCTGTCTTCGACTCAAACTCATTAGTTTATTATTTCTTTTATGACGCTGGACTCTATGGAGTCGAATTTTTCTTTGTGTTAAGCGGCTATCTTATCGGACAGATACTCTTTAAAAACTTGATTTATAACTTATCTTTTCAAGAAATAAAGGTATTTTATTTAAGAAGATGGTTGCGCACCTTACCTTTATATTATGTCGTTCTGTCTATTCTCGTTATTATAGACATAATATCCAAACCTGGACATAACCCACATATTCTTCATTTTTTATTCTTACAGAACTTTCATCCAGTTGAAGCCGGTTTTTTTGGTGTTTCGTGGAGCTTATCTATTGAGGAGTGGTTTTACCTAACCTTACCTATTTTATTTTATATATTTTTGAAAAAAACAAAAATTCATAATGTTACATCAATACTCATCACTACTATTTCAGGAATAATATTTCTCCGTTTGTTATATGTACTAGTATTTAATCCAACTTTTGATCTTGGGGTGAGAAAGTTTATTCCTCTAAGATTCGATTCGCTGCTTATTGGTGTCTTAATAGCCAATGTTAAAATAAAATTTGGTTCATTATATAAAAAGCTTTATAATATTAGGTTTGCCGTAATTAGCGTCGTATTACTTTGTATATATTACCTTTGGTTTGTATATACAATGATGATTAGTGAAACGGCTTATCTGGACGGTTCAACAATCGTTCGCGTTTTTAGTTGGCCAATAATAAGTATACTAATGGGATCGATAATGATTTACTTTGAAAACAGTAATTTTATAAACAAAAGGTTAAAGAAAATTTCATTATCGTATCTTTTTTTTACATATATGAGTTTATATTCATACTCAATATATCTTATTCATTTTGATATTTATTATTACTTTCACAAATATCTCTTTTTTAACAATCTTTTACTAGATTTAATCATTCCAACATTTTTTATTTTTATAACAGCTATGTTTATTTATAAATACTTTGAACGCCCAATTTTGGATAAAAGAAATATTGTTTTTGTTCACTCTTCAATCAAAAATACGCATTCGCATAAAAAAATATGAATAAAAAAAGAAAACCTAAAGTAAGTATCATTTTTTCTGCCTATAATCATGCGGAGTTCATTGAACAATTGGTAAATAGTATCCTTGACCAAACCTACAGCAACTTCGAAATAATAGCGGTAGATAATGGTTCGCTGGATAATACATCTGAAATTATAAAATCGATAAAAGATCCTAGAATCAAATTGTATAAATTGAAAAAAAATGTTGGTTTATCACTTGGTCTAAATTATGGTTTAGAAAGATCAAAAGGGGAATTTATATGTTTTGTTGGTTCAGATGATATATTTTTTCCAGACAAATTAGAAAAACAAATCGAATATTTAGAAGAACATCCATCTGTAGGAGCTGTATTTTCTTATGTACAACTCATTAATGAAAACGGCGAAAGATTACCTGATAATTCGCATGTCTATCACGAAATTTTTAACAAAACCAATAGACAACGTCATGAATGGCTAAATTATTTTTTTTACAAAGGCAACTGTTTATGTTTTTCCACTTCATGCGTTCATAAGTCTTGCTTCAAAGATGTAAGATATTTCAATCCTCTTTTAGCACAGCTCCAAGATTTTGATACATGGGTAGCACTAACGTTCAGGCATGATGTTCATATAATTCAAAAACCGCTTGTAAAGTTTAGAATCAGGGCAGAAAACAAGAATTTAAGCGCAAATACAATCGAAACTCGAGTAAGAAGTATATTTGAATTCGGTCACGTGTTGAAACGGTTTTTGTCTATTCAGAAAGTCGATGCATTTCTTAAAATCTTTCCTGAAGAAGGAAAGAAATACAAAGATATCATCGATAACGAATTAATACCATTTTATGTCGCGCGGGCTGCACTTAATGTAGAGCATGTCTTTCATCAGAAGTTTGCTTTAGATACACTCTATGATTTACTCTCTGATAAAAAAATGGTAGAAAAGATGGAGAAAATATGTCATTTTTCATATCCTGAATTTATAAAAATAACCGGAGATCATGATCTATACCATGTACAGCATATAGACTATCAGACAAATAAAATAAACCAACTTGTGAATGAGAGAGAAAAGTTCAAGTCTTTTTCGTATCAATTGAAATTTCTGCTGAAAAAAATTTTTTTACCATATGCCTAAAGTGTCTGTAATCATTCCATCTTATAATCACGAAAAATATGTGAGATATGCAATTGAAAGCGTACTTAATCAAACATTTCAGGATTTCGAAATCGTTATTTGTGACGATGGCTCGACCGATAATACCGTACGAGAAATTAAAAAAATCAAGGATGCAAGAATTAAATTAATTACGCTTAAATCAAATAGAGGAGTATCTACAGCAATTAATGAATGTTTACGTCATATAAATGGTAAGTATATTGCACATCTCAATTCTGATGATGCATTCCTATCGGACAAACTAAAAAAGCAAGTAGCTTATCTTGATGATCATCCGCACATAGGGGTAGTCTTTTCTTATGCGCAATTTATCGACGAAAAGGGAAATGTATTTACTTCTGAAACTCATCATCACAGTTTCATGAATCATCAAAAAAATCGGAATCGTTATCAATGGTTGCATTACTTCTTTTATAACTGTCGTTGGCTTTGGCATCCAAGTATGATGCTCAGGAAATCAGCACATGAAGTTATCGGTGATCATGACGGAAGACTCGCTCAGACACACGATTTTGACCTTGGGATACGTCTCTCCCTAAACTATGACATCCACATCATCCAAGAACCTTTAATACAGTTTAGGATAAGAGCCGGTAATAAGAATGTGAGCGCCAATACTCTTCAGACCCAAATAAGAAGTATGTTTGAATTGGCTCATGTATTAAAAAGATTTTTAAAGATAAAATCTACCCAAGAATTTTTAAAGATCTTTCCTGAAGAAAGCAAAAAATACAAAGATATCATCGATAACGAATTAATACCATTTTATGTCGCGCGGGCTGCACTTAATGTGGAGCATGTCTTTCATCAAAAATTCGCACTTGATACTATGTATGATCTCCTTCAAAATCCGTCAATCGCTAATAAAATAAAGAAAATCTCCAATTTTAGTTATCCAGATTTTATTAAACTAACTGGCTCTCATGATATTTACCATATACAACATATTGATCATCAAAACAACATAATTAATCAATTGACAGAACAGTTAAGCAACTTTAATTCTCTTAAAGGAATTACAAAAGCTATCTTCAGAAAGATGCAGTCAAGATTAGAAGAGATTATTTCAAGGAAAAATTTTTAAGATTACTATAATACCTATATGTTTTTTTTAGACCTACTTGCAGTGATGTTTTGGGTTTCCAGCCTAAGATTCTTTGAGCTTTATTACAATTAGCATATACATCTTCTATCTCTCTTTCAGAAAAAGAACGTGCTCCTAATTGAATACTTTTCCCATCCCTGCTACTGATTTTAATTAGCCTGTGAAGGACGTCTATTATTGAATAGCTTTTAGGGTCACAAATATTAAATACTTCATAATGCTTGTATTTATCAGATTCTAAAAATGAGATAGCTTGCATATATGCTTTCACAACATCTTCAATATATGTAAAACTTAAATGTTGTTTCCCATTTCCTAATAATAATATTCTGTTGTGTAATAGAGAATCAATCATTAGAGGAATAACCTTATCATTATCCTTTTCTCCATATGAAGAAAATAATTT
>Ga0209541_10001645_pt1 | contig 43974 bp, 36 predicted proteins | sample RifCSPlowO2_01_FD_184027 | JGI IMG/M metagenome (GOLD analysis project Ga0209541, IMG submission 184027) | Groundwater microbial communities from Rifle, Colorado - Rifle CSP2_plank lowO2_0.1 (SPAdes) (version 2) | ecosystem: Environmental > Aquatic > Deep subsurface > Groundwater | place...
CTGAGCTCATACGGGCACTTTGCGCAGACACATTTTTCACCGACACGTTTTATTTTACCGGAGGAACTGCGCTTTCAGAGGTGTATCTCAAGCATCGCAAAAGCGAAGATCTGGATTTTTTTTCCGCCCGCACGTATGATCCCCAACGAATTCTCCACGCGTTAACGCGGTGGTCCAAAACACAAAGATTTTCTATCAAAACGGACTTTGTCGAGCCTACGCATATCTACGTGCTGACATACCCCGATGGCCACGCTGTCAAAGTGGACTTTGCTACATATCCCTACCCAAGCCTCGATACGCCAAGCCGGTATCGGGATACCTTGTCCGTGGACAGCCTGTTTGATATTGCCGTCAACAAACTCGTAACCATTACCCAACGCACGGAGGTGAAAGATTTTGTAGATCTTTATTTTCTATTCCGGCAGTTTACATTTTGGACCCTCCGGGACGGCGTTAAAACCAAATTTAATATCGAGATAGATCCATATGGAGTTGCCTCAAATTTCATGGCTGTAGAAGACTTTGATTTCCTTCCGATCATGCATACCCCATTGACCCTACAGGCGCTCAAAATGTTTTTCCGGACCAAGGCAAAAGATCTGGGGAAAAAGAGCATCGCCCCTTGACATACAAAGAATGTTATATTATCCTGTACATATATGTACAAGATAGATATACTCCTGAAGCAAAAAAATCGTTTATTTCATACCAGGGACCTCGGCCTTTTGTGGCAGATACAAAATACAAATACACTCTACACCCAAATCAAACGCTACACAGCCAAAGGCATACTTATTCCGGTCCAAAAAGGACTGTATACCACCGTCCCCGTAACCCAACTGCATCCGTTTGCGCTTGGCGCGGCTGCCCTGCACCGTTATTGCTATATAAGTTGTGAGTATGTGTTGGGTCAGGCAGGCATTATATTCCAGGCCGGTCAATCCGTCACGTTTGTTTCATCTGTTTCACGTAAATTCACGCTTGGTGGTCATGAGTTTTTTGTAAGACAGCTGGCAGATCAATTTCTCTTTAATGATGCCGGTATTCAAAAAGATGACGACGGCATATCTATCGCCTCCCCCCAGCGCGCAGTTGCCGATCTTTTATACTTTAATCCTCACGCTCATTTTGATAACCGACGCGCATTAGATTGGACAAATGTGCGCGACATACAAAAGAAAGTGGGGTATCTATGATACTTCCGTATCCCAAAGACGCGCTCCATAAAGCCATGCTCTACCGGCTCCTCATTGGTCTGTTGGATGCCAAAGATGTGGCAAGAGAGATATTTTTCAAAGGCGGTACCTGTGCTGCTATGCTTGAGTGGCTGGATCGGTTCTCCATCGATTTGGACTTTGATCTTTCCCGAAATGCAGACAGGCCCAAGCTGAAACGGCTCCTGAAACGTATATTTAACGCCAATGGATTTCGTGTTGCCGAAGAAGCCAAAAACGAGCTCTATTTTATTCTGAAATACCAAGCACCACCGGGTACACGAAATAACTTGAAGCTGAGCATTATTGATCTTCCGGTTCGCGCGAATGTGTACCAGCCACAGTATCTTTCGGATATCGCGCGTTTCGCTGTGTGCCAAACCGTCGAAACCATGTTTGCCAATAAACTCATCGCTGTCACCGACCGGTTTAAGAAATATCACACCATCGCTGGAAGAGACATTTATGATATACACTATTTTTTTACCCAAGGATATGGATATAATCAGGAAGTTATTACGGAGAGGACGGGAGTGTCGCCAGCCGTATATCTACGTGAGCTTAGCGAATTTATCCGTCAAAAAATAACGGAAAGAATTATTAGTGAGGACCTGAGTTACCTCCTGCCGCCTACAAAATTTCAAGTGGCGCGGCGCACACTAAAATCAGAAGTCCTTATCTTTCTTCAGTCCGCAAAATCCCACGCGCCGTTGATACAACAAGCCTAACGTCCGACTTTGTTAAATCCGGATAAATAGGAAGACGAACGAGTGTCGCCGCAACATCATCGGTCACTGGCAGTTTCCTTTTGTTCCCCCCAAGCTTTTTTCCCATCGGAGAGCTATGTAAAGGAACAAAATGCGTGCTCACCTCTATTCCCTTTTTTCGCATACCCACAACAAACATTTTTCGATGAGTTGGATTTTTGAATTTTATTGCGTAAATATGCCAGTTTGGATTTGTCATACCTTTTGGAATACCGGGTAGTTGGATAAAATCACTATATTTATGTAGTTCTTTTGTATAAAAAGATGCAATACGAGTTCTTTTTTTATTTATGTAATTAATTTGATCAAGTTGTACATTAGCTAATGCTGCAAGAAGATCAGAGAGAAGGTAACTACTCCCCTCGCCCACCCAGCGGTAAATCGGCACTTTTCCTGCTAAAAACGCTTGCCGGTCGGTTCCAACTGCGCGGAATATTTCCAGTTTATCGGCAAGTTTTCTATCATTGGTAACCATTGCTCCTCCCTCTCCTGTTGCTACATTTTTTGTGCCGTGGAAAGAAAATGCGCCGGCATTGCCGAATGTTCCCAGATGTCTTCCTTTATAATACGAACCTATACAATGGGCTGCATCTTCAATGATCCAAAGTCTATGAGCACGTGCAAGTTTCAAAAGTTTTTCAAAATTCTCCGATGCAAATCCACCATAATGTTCCGTGATGATACCAACGGTTCGCTTTGTAATTACCTTTGCCACATCTATTGGATCTAAACAATACGTTATTGGATCAATGTCAGCAAAAACCGGTTTGGCGCCCCGGATCATTACTGCTGTTGCAGTTGAGGATAGAGTAAAACTTGGAACAATAACCTCATCGCCGGTTTTTGCCCCCAGACAGGCGACAGTGGCTTCCATTGCGTGGGTTGCTGATGTTGCCGGCATGGCAAATTTTGCACCGGTAATCCTTTTTAATTTCTCCCGCATTCGGACACTTTCGGGGCCATCTGCAACACCGGTTCCGGTCCTCATTGCTTTAACAATTGCCCGCTCTGCGGATATTCCCCAATATGGTTTATGAAGTGGAATACGTGTCATAAGCTCAAGTACTCTTGCAAATTATACCTTCTTCCTGTAAGGTTGTCTCGATGACACGCATAGGGCTTATCGGATATGGGTACTGGGGACCAAATCTGGCGAGAAACTTTAGCGCACACCCGAATGTACAGCTTACATGGATTTGCGACATGCGTAAACATGTACTCTCAAAACTGCCGCTCCTCTACCCAATGACCAAAACCACAACCCGCGCATCCGATGTTTTTTCAGATCCCGATACCGATGCGGTCGTCGTCGCAACACCGATTTCTACACATGTACCCCTCGCCAGAGCGGCACTACGAGCTCGCAAGCACGTACTTGTTGAAAAACCGCTTGCTCCAACCGGAAAAGATGCAAAAATGCTGGTAACACTTGCACGAAAGAAAAGAAAAATCCTCATGGTTGATCATACATATATCTACACTCCGGCAGTACAGAAAATAAAAGAGATTATCGCCTCCGGAGAACTTGGGAAAGTATTTTTCATAGACTCTGTTCGAACCAATTTAGGACTTGTTCAAGCCGATAGTAATGTTATCTTCGATCTTGCAACACATGATTTTGCTATTTTGGATTTTCTTTTTGGCAAAAATCCGACAGTTGTTTCTGCAACCGGATTTTCAGTGGGCGGAACACGTGAAGAGGCAGTTGCATACGTCTCAGCTCGATATGGTAAGGAGCTCTTCCTCCACACACATGTCAGCTGGCTATACCCGATAAAGATTCGTACCATGATATTTGTCGGTACGAAAAAAATGCTGGTATTTGATGATGTGGAGCCTTCAGAAAAAATTAAAATTTACGATAAAGGAATATCAGTAAGTCTTGACCCGAAAAACCGCTACCAAATGCGTGTAGGTTACAGAACAGGCTCTGTTGTTTCTCCCCACCTCCCTCTCACAGAGGCTCTCTCCGGTATGGCAAAAGAATTTATTCGTGCAATTGAAAAAAACAGGAAACCGACCACCGATGGCACAAGCGGTACGAATGTCGTCTCTGCAATCGAAGCTGCAACCAAATCTCTTCGTACTGGCGGCAAACACATCCGATTATGAAACTATCCGGACGGAAAATTCTCATTACCGGTGGTGCCGGATTTATAGGTTCTCACCTCTCCGAGACTTTGGCAAAAAACAACCGAGTTGTAGTTTATGACAATTTTTCCTCTTCAGTGATTTCTTCAAAAGATATCCCTGGTGTCCGGTTTATTCGGGGAGATATTCTTGATGAAAAAAAATTGATAAGAGCTATGCGGGGTGTTGATGTGGTGTTTCATCTTGCTGTTGCCTGTGTCCGCCTATCGCTTTCAGAGGTACAACACGTCCACGAAGTCAATAGCACCGGAACGCTCACCACTCTCCTTTCGGCAACCAAATCGCATGTGAAGCGATTTATCTATATTTCCTCAAGCGAGGTTTACGGTGGCACCGACAAATCTAAAATCTCCGAGAATCATCCGATTAAACCTACGACAGTTTATGGCATTAGCAAATATCAGGGCGAGCTCTACACAAAACTTCTTCCTTCTATTATTATCCGCCCGTTTAATGCCTATGGTCCGCGGAGTCACTTTGAGGGCGTGTACGGCGAAGTTATCCCCCGCTTCGTCATTCGAACGCTTGCAGGGTTACCGCCAATAATATTTGGCGACGGAAAACAAACGAGAGATTTTACCTACGTTTCCGACACGGTATCCGGCATCATAAAAGCTGCGCAGTCAGATAAACTCCTAGGATCTGTCATAAATATTGCCTATGGGAGGGAAATTTCCATTCGTAGGACTGCCTCAATTATTTCACCGCTTAAACCTATTCATAGAGCTGCTCGGCCGCTCGATGTCCATAGGCTTGCGGCAGATATCCGTTTGGCTAAAAAAATGATCGGGTATAAACCACGTATTGCAATTGACGAAGGACTTGCCCGCTACATTTCTTGGGTGAAAAAAACAGTGCCGAACCCTAAAAAATTACTTTCCAAAATTCCTGACACTAATTGGTAAGAGCCAGATCAACTGCTTGTCTCCATGTTTTAAAACGAATTCCTAATAGTTTTTGTGTTTTTTTTACGTCTAACGTATTGTGTTTATGAAATCGTAGTGGTATATCAGACGATCTCATAAGACTATCTATTGATCTTTTCTGTATCGATTTATCACCAATAATGTGCTGTGCAAGATCATACGGAGTCACCCAGTCGGGGTTGGTAACATGGAAAATACCTTGTTTTGGTTTCTTTATTAGTTTCTCTATTGCTTTTGCTATGTCATCAATCCAGGTTAATTGTATCCGTTGATCCGTAAACATAGGATAGAGTTTGCCGCGGCGATACAAAGCAGGAGTTGCGTGCACGTAATCGTTTGCAACACGGATTCCACTTTTTTTGATTGGGTGTGCCACCCGTAAAACTGCTCCTTTAACATGCTGTTCTGCTCGTGATTTCGTCCAACCATACCAAGAATTGTTTCGAAGAGGTGTTACAGAGTGACTTTCGGAGTATGGTCCGGGGTCTTTTGTACTTCCTCGAAATACTGATCCTGTTGAAATGTAAATGAGATAACACCTTGCGGATTTGGCAGCCTTGGCAATATATTTTGTGCCCTCGACATTTACCCTCCAATACTTACCTTCTTTATCTCCCCTTTCCCGCTCTGCTTCATTCAAATCAATAAGTGCTGCAGCGTGAATTATCACATCAGGTTTGTGTTTTTTAAAATACGCAAAAACTGCCCTTTTATCTGTAATATCCAATTTTTTATGGGAAGGAACTAGAACCGTATAGTTATTTTTGAGAATCTCTGCAATCCGCGATCCAACCAGCCCGCTTCCGCCGCTAACAAGAACTGTTTTAGCCATATCTAACCCTCCCCAACACTGCTCCTGCAAAAATAAAGCAGTACAGCACTATCCCTACAAAAAATCCTTTTACTGCAAAGATAAGTCCTTTCTCTTTATACATAAAAACGAGAAATTTTCGGATGAAAAAAATGTGGAAAGCGACAGCAAAGGCAAAAATACGCGGGTCGATGAATACGCTTAAGACCACAAACACAGCAGAGAATGTTGTCAGAGCCTCCGCCAATGTTGTTGCAACAGGATCGAATTTTTTCCGTCTTTGGTACAGTTTTGTCCAGTAATATGCGCGAAGAAAATACTTTTTTGCAATCGGCCAAAATCCTTCAAATTCATGCCGTACCCGTACATTGGGAGCAAAAATAATCGCGTACCGACGGGCAATTCTATAGGTAAGTTCAATGTCTTCAACCAGCGGCGCCGGGTATTTTTCGTCAAAACCGTGAAGCCTTGTAAATACGCTCTTTTTAATTGATGCAATACGGGTAGAGAAAAGAAAATAGTAGCCGCTTTTATCCCGTTCGTTAATCCAGTAGCTCCAGTCGCGTAAGGCTTTAAAATTCGGAAAAAACGCTTTGGATTGCTGCTCCTTTACCCATACGCCTGTGACTGCAACAATATCAGGGTCATTGGTGTATATGTGGGCAAGATTTTTGAGCGTATCGGGGAAAACCGTGACGTCGCTATCAAGGAATACTATGAATTTCCCTTTGGCAACCTTCACGCCTCTATTTCTGGCAACCGCCGGACCATGATTTTTTGTGAGTCTGATGATCTTTGCAAGGGGTGGCCTTGGAAATGGCTTTGTGGAGCCGTCATCAACAACGATGACTTCAAAATTTTTGAATGTTGACTGTTTTAAAGATCCAACGAGTCTTTTGAGATTATCACCAGGATTGAAGGCAGGAATGACAATAGAAAAAAATGGTTTTTTCATGATCGAATAGTTTTTATCACCCTCGCGGGGATTCCGGCAACCAACGTTTTGTCAGCAACATTTTTCACGACGACCGATCCGGCCCCCACGACACACTCCCGGCCAATGGTGACACCAGGCAGTATTATAACGCCTGTTGCGATGAAGGCGCCGCGTTTGATGGTAACCGACCGCTCCTTTGTCGGATATATTCTTTGCAAAGGGTGGTCCGGGTAGCCAACATTGATATGGGAGACAATCGTTGTGCGATTTGAGATTGTCACATCATCTTCAAGTTTCACGCCACCTCTGGTGTCTACCATTACTTCATCGCCAATAAAGCATCGGCTGCCGATAGCAACCCGGGAAAACCCGTAGTGGTAAAGATTGGTAAAACGAATGTTCTGGACGACCGTGTCGTTGCCAATACTCGCCCCGGCAAGTCGCAGCATCATAACGCGAATCTGCGGCACAACGCATACAGAAAGGAGTCCGCCAAAAAGCTCCCAAAGAACAAAACGAGTGGCTTTCATAATACCGACGGTTCGTATGGCTTTCATCTCCGTAATCTCCACAAGCTTATCAGATAATCAGCAATATCACGAAATGGCCGCACGGTTGAGGTCTTATCAAAGCGACGGAGAAAAAGGACCGGGACCTCGACAATATCAAAACCTGCTCCTTTGGCCCGAACCATAATTTCCGTATCCCAAAACCACCCATTATGCTTTGTTCTTTTCAAAACGGGCAGAATTTTTTTTCTGTTGAAAAACTTATACCCGGTTTCCGTATCCAATCCCCCGGTTCTAACCATACGATCAGCAAGCCACCTATAGCCTCGGCTCAAAATCTCACGAATAATCGATTGCGTATTTGTCCGGTAAAATCGCCTGCCGATAACAACATCAGCTTTCCTTTTCATAATAAGGTCAACCATGTGCGGAATGTATAAAGGAGACACTTCGCAATCAATATCGATAAATCCAGCAACCGTGCCTGTCGCTTCCAGTAACCCATCCCGGACAGCACTACCACGGCCCATGTTTCGGGAATGGAAAACAGCTCTCATATGCTTGTTTTTTTTGATTGTGCCGCGAATAAGTTTTGCAGTTTCATCTTCGCTTTTGTCATCGACAAAAATAATCTCGTAGGAATACTTTGTTGCCTCGAGTGTATGTACTATGCGGGATACACTTTCCCGAAAAATTTGCGCTTCGTTGTAACAGGGCAGAATTAAGGAGACATCCACAGCAACTCACCTCCCATGGAACTAATCGTATAGTGATCAGTTATATATGCTTGATCAGTTGGCTGAAGCGTTGTCACGCGCTTGAGTGAACCTTGGAAGATATACTTTGTCTTTGTTGTTTCAAGTGCTTTCGAAAGAGATGGGAGCGGCTGTGAGAGAAATCCCTGCCACTGCCCGAACGGCAGGCAGCAGGCGTAATATGGATCCGGATAATATAATGTGCTGCCATCCAGATCTAAAATATATTCATTTTTTGGAACGGTCTGCCAAACTTTTTCAAGGTTACTCAGCATTTCGACATTCGTCCAAGAAAGCTTGGGTTTGTTAACGAGGAGGAATGTTTGGTAGAGACCAATGAGCCCCATTAAAAATAGCGCAAAACCTGATACTGCTCCAAGTGGGTGGCGACTAAGTTTCTTCCAAATGAGAAGCAACCCATCGGCCCCGTACAATGCAACAAACAGCGCAATCGGAATGAGGTATTGGGCGTGCTTCAAAGGAATATAGAGAACGTAGAGAGCAACGTTGAGGATAAATATCCCTGCCGGCAGCAACTCTTCCCGCGAAAACTGCAAAAGTCTGTATGCTCCAATTCCTATTCCAAATAACCAAAGGGCGTGATTTACAATCAGCCCCGTGTTCACCCCGCCCTGCCCGTAGTAAATGTTATTTGGATAGAAAAATAAGTCCGGGCCCATAAAAAATATGTTGGCGAGTTTATTTGCTTCTAATGGTAAATTCACCAAGGAATACCAAATTGTTGAAAAATGGCCCGTCGAAATGGCCCAAACTCCAAATACACTAAGAGGAAGTGCTAACCCCAGTAAAAATGAGGGAACACGCCGGCGCTCTAAAAAGAACAAAACCAGGAATGCAAAAATTACTGTTGGTGCAATTTTCGTAAGAACGAGGAGGGAAAGACCGTAGCAGACACCTGACCATAAAGCACGTCTTTGCACCTGTAGAATTAAACCCGCTAACAGGAGGAGTGTGGCCAGATTATCCGGGCGGATTTCAATGATTTTGTCCATCGGAAGCGGAAGGAAGGCAAAGAGCAACGCCGGAAAAATAGCAAAAGAGTTTTTTCGTAAAATATAAAAGAGAACGCCAGCGGCAGCGGCATTGCCTAAAAATATAAAAAACATGAGAATTCGGGCCGATAAAATTGGCTGCACCGTCCCCCACCCCTTTACAAATACGGGTGAAAGAAAGATCCAAAATCCAGGAGGGAAAAACGAGAGAAAATCTATGTACGGACGATTTCCCATGAGCATATGGGAAGTCCAATGGAGATGAGCAAATTCGTCAACGTCAAAATAGCGTATCAATCCAAGTTTCCAGTGCCACGAAACAAAGAAAATAAAGATTACACCTGCAGTAATTATGAGTATGGTTTGCAAAAATTTAGATAGGCTCATAAGCGAAATCGTAGCATATCAAGAATTGTTGGCAACGTTGTAGTTAGTGCCGCTCCGCTTCCTCGCGAAATCGACGGCCGGTGATCGATGGGCACTTCGAGAATTTTGAACCCCCTTTTCCTTGCTTTTACGCAAAGCTCTGCATCGACAAAAGCGCTCCGAGATTCCAAGCGAACAGATTTGAGTAATTTTTTTGATACTAATCGAACGGAATTGACGTCATGAAGGGATAAACCATATATATATTTAAGGAGTGTGTTATATGCCCAAGACTGAAAAAGTCGCATTGGTGGATCATTCCTTTTTACCCTCCAACCAACAATCATATCAGCTCTATCTTTGTACGGAAGAAGTTTTAACAACTCTTTTGGATGAATCTGGTAATCGCCAGGGAGAGAAAAAATCCAGTCATAGCGGGCTTTTTCATAAAGTTCTTTTATTGTTGCTCCGTAGCCTCTGTTTTTTTTATGGGTAACGACATGCACATGTTGGTTTTTAATAGTTGCTAGAATTTCACCTGTTTTATCGAAACTTCCGTCGTTAATTACCAATATTTCATAATGGGAAAACGTATCTCTACCGATCTTATCGGCTTCCGCTATAACATCACGGATAGTTTTCTCATCATTATACGTTGGTATGATAAAAGAAAGTTTCACATCCGCTCCATAACAATATTGATAAGTCCGCCCGCGTCGGGCATGAATTTTGCAATCACGTCCGTTTTTGAAAGCATTCGTTTTGCCACTTCAACGGAAAATAGATTAACAATATGCGGGGGCAAAAATGTATGCGTGGAAACCGAAATCTTGTGTTGTCCATTAAACCACCCTTTTATATCACGCTTTCCAATAAGCGGCATGCTCCCCGCCCGTTCATACCAAAGAGGGTGAAGTTTTTGCAAAAAATCAAAAAAAATTCGTACTGGTGTTTTATTGTTTTCCAATCCAAAATACGTGCCCCCTGGTTTGAGCACACGAATGATTTCTTTCACTGTTTTGCGAGGATCTGGCAGATGATGGAGAACACCATATAAAAGTACATAATCAAAGCTTTCACTCTTTATGGGGAATGATGTTGCGTCGCCAACAAAAAAATACATGTTCGCTCTTCCACGACTCCTCTTGATCGCCTCGACAATCATGTTTTTTGATATATCAAATCCCACGATTGAAATGGGAAGATCCGCAAATTGGAATGCGCTCCTTCCTTGTGCGCACCCAACATCCAGAAGCCATGAATCTTTTCGAATTCCCTTTCGCCACTTTCCTATGATGAGCTCGTCTGTTGCCCTCCAAAATGAACTTCCTGCATAGTCAGAATAGGACTGCGTTGAGTTTTTTGCGTACCAATCGAAGTATTGTTGTTGTTCTTTTTCTAATTTAAATCGTTTCTTATGTCGTTTATAAAATATTTTCCGATCTTCCCAATACGCAAGATCGTCGGGAAGAAGTTCCAAAATATAATCAAAAATTGGGTAGGTTCTCGTACACCTTGGGCATTTGACAACTCCCTCTTTCACGCCGTATGAATCTTTATCAAAAACTTCAAGTTTTAATTTATTTGCTCTGCATGAGGGACAAAGTAGAATACTGACTACATCTTTATTCATAGGAGAATTATAATACAAACACGTATGATTCTGGGCATTGCAATTCTCTTCTCATTCCTTAATCTCTTTCACGTATTCTATTACCTTTCAAAAGTTCCACCAAATACAATATTTATCGGCATCACCCATTGGTACGAGGATTACTTTTTTTACCTTTCGCAGATGACTCAGGGAGCCATGGGGCAATGGAGCTTGATCAATAAATACTCACTTGAAAATATCCCCATTGGCTTTAACTGGGTATTTAATCTTCTGTTGGGTAAATTATCAAACTCCCCCGTATGGACAACCTATGACATAACGATTTTTATTCTCACATTTATTTATATTCTTCTCATGTATAAAGTTCTCACGTCTCTTTTTACTAACAAAATCAAAGCCTACAGCGCTCTTATAGTTGCACTTACAAGCACCAACTGGTTCTTTAACCCGGTTACCTACTTCTATGCGTATACATCTGCATTGAATCGCTTGGGAGGAGTAGCGCATCACGTTGCTCAGAATATTTTAAGTTTAGTCTCTGTGTATCTATTCGCAAAACTTCTTGAATCTTATAAATTAAAAACGGCAATAATTATTGCCCTTACTCTCTCAATTCTTTTTCTTATGTCTTCGTTTTATGTCATGATTAACATTATCGTTTTTGTAGTTTCGGCAGTTTTATTAAAGAACCGTAAAATAGTAAAAAGCTTTTTAATTATTATCGCTCCGCTTGCAGTTTTAGCATACTTTCAATCTCAAGTAATCAGTCACCCGTTTTGGGTACTTGTCAGAGAGTGGGAACAGACCAGAAGTCCGGCGACATTCTCCACATTTATTATCTCCGGCGGTCTCATTATGTTCTTGGTTCCTTTTGGTCTCACAAAGTTTCTTAAAATTAAATCTCCTCTTCGTGTTGTCGGACTTATGTTTGCCATTTTACCCATTGTTTTATATTTTTCAGGAATAGCCGGAATACCTGTATTTCGCCTGTTGCAACCAGCCGGATATGTATTCCTTGCCGCAATTGCAACAGAGGCGCTTGCAGGAAAAAAACGGATATTCCTTTTGCTTGTATCTATCTATGTTCTCCTCCAAATCCCGGGGCTTGGTATGGAAATAAAATCCAGGGTAAATGAATACTACCTCAACTCCCACCTCAATTTCCTCGATCGCGACGTCTACGACGGACTCCTTTTTCTCAAAGATCAGCCTCATGATAAAAACGTCCTGGCAGTCCACACACTCGAGTCATTTGTACCGGTTGTAAGCGGCCACTCTGTATTCGAAGGCCATGCAACATTAACGCTTGATTACAAAGAAAAAATCGACAAAACCATTGCATTTTACACGAACAAAATGTCGGAAATAGATGCGTATACGCTTCTCAAAAATAACAATATCGACTATATTCTCTGGGAAAAACGATTCGGAGAAGCTCCCCGTTATTCATTCTTTAGGTTGCTTTATGAAAATCCAAAACTGGTTATCTTCACGCTCTAAACAAAGACTCATCGGAGTCGTATTGACACTTTCACTTTTCCTTGTCCACGTGACAATCATCGATGATTATGGATTAACCTGGGACTTTCACCACCATTTTTTTGCAGGACTCCATCTCCTCGGTCGACCAATAGACAAAAAACTGACAGAAAATATCCCTTTCACCGAACCATCGCCGCTTTTAACTCAAGAGCTTCCCTTCGGTCCGCTCATGAGTATTACTCCTGTGCTCTCCTATCAACTTTTCTATGAAAAACTTAGACTACTTGCTTTTGACAATGCGTACAATATAGCAATTGTCGCAAGTGGTGTTGCCGGCATCGGAATCTTGTATTTCTTCCTTCTTGAAGCAACAAATTTTCCCACAGCACTTATTGCATTTATGTTTCTTGCACTCCTGCCTCGTTATTTCGGTGACCTCCACAACAATATGAAAGACGTTCCTCAAGCTGCCGCATTTGCTCTTGCCATCTGGTTATTTTGGAGACTCGTCAAATACAACAAGATTAAGGATCTCGTTATTGCAAGCCTTGGTTTTGCAATTGCATTTAATACCAAAGTAAATACGCTCGCTATCCCTTTCATTGCCTTCCTGTCCCTACGAAAATTTCACCCTCGCATACTTTCTTACTTTTTTCTTGCACCTCTTTTTGCTCTTTTAATATGGATCCCATTCTGGCAAGACCCGTTCGGAGTACTTGCGTATCTACCTAAGTTTTTCCAGATCAATACGCCAAATATTGAAGTCCTTTATATGGACAAGTGGTATTGCTCCGGAGTAAACGTCCCCTGGCACTATCCGCTGGGCTACCTGGCCATAACGACACCACTCCCCCTTCTTTTATTTTTCTTCATAGGTCTTTTTCGTCGCCCTCCATCAATTTTTCTCTTATGGTTTTTCGTTCCCCTTGCTCGTTACCTTATCCCTAAAATCGGCGTCATTGACGGCATTCGTCACTTTGAAGAAGTGGTCTATCCAATGTCTGCAATTGCAGCAATCGGCGCACAAAGTATATTCCAATGGATTAAACAAAAAACAATTGTTTTGGTATTATATTTCCTTATTCTTTATTCCTTATCCCTTATTCTCATCACTTATCACCCCTTCCAAATCTCCTACTTTAATGAACTGGTCGGTGGAATCCGAGGAGCCTACGGACGCTACGATATTGACTACTGGGGTGGACCACAAAAACAGGCAATTAACTGGATTAATGCCAATGTGCCTCAACAAAGCAGGATCGCTGTTGCCATGGCTGCTGATGTTGCCGTAAAATACATCCGGCCCGATCTCACCCCTCTTCTCAATACAAGACACTATAACTCGAGCGATTACGTTGTCATCCTTAACCGCCAATCATTCTTTTACCGATACCGCGTTGTTGATTATTTGCTCACTCATACCCCTATCTACACCATTGAAAATCAAGGGGTTCCGATTGTGTGGATTTTTGATAATCACGTATCCCCTGCGCAAAAAAAGAATCCGTGGTGGGAGGGAACAGATCCGTGCATCAGACTATGAAAAAATCTCTCCCTGCGTTCGGAATTATCATTGTCTGGCTTTCTATAAGTTTCCTCTATTCCAGAGACTTCGTGTTTATTTCACCAGGAGACGGTCAGCGGGATGCGGCAATAATCACCAATATTCTCTCGGGAAATATCCTCGGCGACCCTGCCTATGCGGGCGAACATGCCTGGTATCCGTTTCTCATGCATATATATTTTGCTTTTATAAAAACAATAACGAATATCCCCGTTCAGATGTTACTCTCGCAATTTGGTTGGCTAGCACCACTCCCCAGTATTCTCCTTATCGCGCTACTTCTTTTAAAAGAGTCTCGTTCCTGGTTGTTTGTGTCGTTAGGTTTACTTGCCTTCATTCTGTTTATTCCCTGGACACAGGAGATGTTTCTTCTTAGCTCTCATCCTATGGTTTTTAGCCTAGGTATTGTCTGCCTTGCGTTCTTCACTTTTTCCAAGACAATGAAAACAGGGCGCTGGAAATATTTTTTCTATAGTGCTATTTCGCTTGCGCTACTCGTGTATTCCCACACCATTGCATCTCTTTCCGTTGCCGCGGGGTTTACGCTCTATACACTTCTCACAAAAAAACATCTGGGAAAATTCATTGTCATGGCCATCCTATCGTTTATCTTAACCCTCCCCTACCTCTGGCCTATAATCTCGGTCTATAAACTTACCCCGGTGAATTCTTCTGTCTACTCATTTCGCGGAATTTACAACGCGAATTCCTTGCCGGAAATTCTTAATGCGCATCTCTACGGATTCGGGTGGTTACGGTGGGTAAATACGTTTTTTATAGTAAGCGGAGTTATTCGTGTAAATCCTATTATTCTATCCGTTTATTTTGCGAGTTTCATTATGACACTCCCCAGTTTCATTCCCTCCCTCCCCTCCTTTGCCCCGCACGACTTTCAAGTATTTAACCATTTTGTTGCGATTTTCCTCTACGTTAGTGGTGTGGCGTTCTGGCTGAAAAAAGTAAAAAAATCTCTCAGACCGTTGGTATTTTTCTCATTTCTTGCACTCAATATCATGCTTGTTTGGCCGACCTACACAGCTAATTTAGAAAAACGACATTTGCAATTAATTACTGGCAATATCAAAGAACCGGATTGGCTCGCGGCAAGTAACTGGATAAACGACAATACAAAAATTACTGATGTTATTGCAGCAACGCCGGATCGATCCTATTTTTATGTTTCGGGATTTACCGGCCGTAAAGTTGTTGCAACACACAATAACTTTGCCAATGCGTTCGTTAACCAAAACAAACGACTCAGAGACCTTTATGAACTGTATAGCACCCAAGATCAGGAAGTATTTATACAAATAGCGCGGTACTACAACATTTCCTATATCATCGCTTCACCATACGAAGCTTCGTACGTTGGACTTTCAAACCTTAATAAATTCGATTCCTATACAAATCTCCGGAAGGTTTTTACATCGGTTTCAGTCAGTATTTATAAATTTATAGAGTCGGACGCTGCCAAATGATGCCGTAAGCGAAAGATCTGGATACGTTAGACCTTTTCCACTCTCCTGTTCTCCAACAAGTACGTAGGCCATGTTGTAGTTACGAAGAAACGCCCGTGCTTCGTTCTCGTTCATCGATCCTTCATAAAATTGTTTTGACATAGCGTCAAGTTTTGTAAATAGTGATTCATCCATTATGCGAAGCCAAAAACTCGTATAAACGCGGTTATTAGAAAATGCAGGAATGATCGCTCCCGCGTATGGTCCGGACAACACGCCGTCGCTCTCCGTTGTGTTGTCGCGCAGCCAAAAAATGGCGTCCATAAGATCCTTCTTCGGGTAACCATAGTCGGAAAACTGGACGTTGCAGAAACAAACTCTCGTGTAATTGATGCTTGCACCGTAGGAAATAAAACTGCTTCCCAATGCGAGAATTGCAAATAATAGTATTATTAGAGGTTTAAAACGTCGAATTCCCATATACGCAAGAATTCCAAAAACCACAAAATACGGTCCGAAGAAAAATCTGGAGGCATTGACGGAGAGAATGTTTGACAAAATGAGGGCGCCAAGCGGATGAACGATAATCCACGGTAAAAACAGTAGGTGGAGCGGATTTTTTTTCTTGAGAATCTCCGGAATTGAGAACAGTGAGAAGATAAATATGGATCCTACTGCAAAAAAATACTGGAAAATATTCAATCTAAACGGAACTATGTTTTCGGTTTTCACAAAGAGATTAAGGTCCCAAAATTGAGAAACGTATCGGATGTATACAATAGGAAGTAAACTTATTATTGAATACAAAATGAGTGCACCTCGGGATTGTTTTTTATAGAAAAATAAGAGCCAAAGTGAGCCAATAACCAGGATCATCGACGGTGTGTAGACGAAAGTTCCGACAAATCCGAAGACTGTTGCGATAACAAATCGCGACCGAGACAAAAAGTACATGGATAAAAGCGGCAAAATAATGCCGAGGAGGTAATGCGGAGCTGCTGTTGTAAGCCGTTGAAAAACCAATGTATCGCCCGGCATTGAATCCATAATTCTCATCGGCCACGTATTCCACGGCTCCGTGATTCCTGTTGCGAAAAAAATAAAAAGAAGAGGAAGTAGAGAAAAATTTGCCATCCGCAGTATTATTCCGATTGCTGCAATCGACAAGATAGCCCGTATTACATAATAAGTAACGATCGGATCGGTATGTATAACTCGTGCAATGTGTCCGATGAGGATATATTCAAATTTTAAGAATGTTGATTTTCCGGAAACCGCAGTTGTTTTGTTTGGACTCCTGGTCCAGCGCCCCGCAAAGCCCTGTCTCACTGTATCAAAATTTCCCAACACATCAATAGCGTTATCAACCGATCCGAAATAGTAGCGATCCGGTGGTGTATTTTTGAAATTCTGAAATAAACCGTAGTAGGGAATAAAAAAAAGAACGAATATCAAAGCTAGATATTTATATTTTCCCATAAATAATGACATGAATTTTTAATTCATCGAAGAGTTTTTCAGTAATCTTCATGAGTGTTTTATCCTGACTCCTGTAACGGATATTAGAGAGCTGCCATGTGTTGTGTTTGATGTAATCGGCCGTATAGTAACGGGATTGCGGCAGGACTTCAATAGTTACCGTGTATGACGAGTATGGTGAGGGTAACTGAGTGTTCTTTTCCCTTTCTAATGCCAACACCATATCCAAATAGCCCGGAGATAATTCGTTGAAGTATCCATCGACCCAGACAGGTTTGCCTAAATCAATCGACCGGGCGATGAAATCGGCAACATCCTGCGGTTTTTCTTCATTGGGAAGGGCTAGAGGCATCTGCCAGCGCCTCACGTCGTATACATAAAACGTCTCTTCATACGCCCGCTGGTTAAAAAGAGGTGTCCGAAATGCATGAACTCCTAGAGCGTACACAAAATTCGGAAGATTGAAGAGGTCTATGAAAATTTTAATTCCCAAGACTCCGAAGAGCACTCTTTTCCACGTAATTTTTAGTTTGTACGAAACCAGGAATTTGCTTGTCAGAAGAAACAATAACGGCACAGTCGATGCAATGTAGCGTTCCTGAAGATTGTTGTGGTGAATAGTTGCCAGAATTATATTGCCTATAAAAATAAACCATACCACCCGCACTTTGTAGTCCTTGAAATATAAAAGTGATCCCACAATGGAAAAGAGCAGGACCATTCCGATAATCAGTGAGACGCTGTACGTTAAAAGAATCGCCATCGGGTAGTACGTTAATGCCTGCCCTACCGTGGCAATGGAATACGGAACTGGATCTGTTACAGCGCGGATAAATCCGGGTATTTTATATGCCGGGTATGACATCCACAATGCAAACATAACCCCTGTGACTCCAAAAATTAGAACGTGAGATTTCAACAAGCGCGAATACAGTGCTTCGAGCATAAAACCCGCCACAACAAGAATTCCCAGATTATATTTGGCTATAAGCACACCAAAAAGTGCAAGCCCAACGATTACATAACTTCGTACAGTTCTCTTATCGCGCGCCTGATAATACAGAAGTATAGAAAGTAACGTCATTGTTATAGATATTCCCTCCCGCATAAAAAGCATATGAAGAAGGAGAAGAAGTGGACTGAAAATAAAAAGAAATGAACTAAGCAATCCTCCACGAGTCGAGCGCGTTAGTTGTCTGCCGAGGAGATACATCAAAACGCTCGACAGAACAAACCAGATAAGGTTCACGCGGCGCGCCATTTCAAAAGAAAAGCCAGTGAGAAGAAAAAGAAGACTCGACACCATAGGTAAAAGCGGTGGGTACCCTGTTTGATTAATCGCAAACCTAACGTACGACCCAAAATCTCCATCGCGAAGGTACGTATACATAGTATACGCATGGCTCATGTGCGTCCCCTCATCCCACACAACAATCGCCTTAGGTAGGTACTCGTAGGAAAGAAAGAAAGACACAAGGAGAGAAAAAATGATGACAAAAACGATGTTTCTCATACACTATTTGATATAATGCTTCCGATTGATATATGCAAATGTACGATCTTTTTCTCACTCATGAACATTCCCGGCTCATTGCCTCTATTCTGACCCGTTTTAACAGTAACATACTCTCCTACCTCCTTACGTATTTTCGGAAAAACCAAAGCCTCTCAATATTGGAAATCGGACCGGGAAAAGGATATTTCTATCGGGCAACACGCAAATACCCGCGTATTACGTATTATGCATTTGACCGAAATATCACAATACTTAAAAATCTTCACATTACAAGAATTTATCTTGGAGAGGCGCCAAAGCTTATTAACTTTAAGAAAAAGTTTCATGTCATCTACATTGCATACGTCATTGAACATCTCCAAGATGGTGTTGCAGTCTATGAGCTTATTAAAAACTGTAAAAAATACCTCTACCCAGGCAGCATTATCGTTATGCTTGCGCCCAATACAATGAGTCAGGGAATGGAATTTTGGAATGAAGATTACACACATACCTACCCCACGACCAAACGAAATGTTGCAATGGCATTTGCTGATAATGGCATGACAGACCTCACTGTCCTCGACTTTAACGACATGGCGTTATGGCTTGCGAGCAACCCCGTTTTGTGGAAATGGATTGCGGTAACCTGTAAAATAATTTTTTACTTCTTCAATTACCGCGCTTTTCACCTGCTCACAAACCAAAAGGAATATGATCTTAACAGCTTTTTCTATCGTCTCTACCTCTTTTGTAAAGCGCAGAATATCCTCTTTGTCGCCCGATCATGACTAAAAAAACACTCGTCTCTGTTATCCTCCCCTGCCTCAATGAGAAAAAAACCATTGAACGGTGTATTACATGGGCAAAACAAGGGCTTCGAAAATTAGCGCAACGCTATAAAAGCGAAATCATTGTCGTTGATAATGGTTCGACTGATCGATCCCGAAGTTTGGCCAGACGAGCCGGAGCAAAAGTAGTAGTTGAAAAAAGAAGGGGGTATGGAAGTGCATATAAAGCCGGTCTTGCTGCTTCTCATGGGACGTACATAATCATTGGAGATAGCGACGGAACGTACGATTTTCGCCAAATACCCAGATTTATTCGGGAACTAGAAAAGGGAGCAGACTTGGTGCTCGGATCAAGACTCACAGGTACGGTCTCTCCCGGTGCAATGCCCTTTACACATCGCTATTTGGGTAATCCCATTCTCACATCACTTCTTAATATATTTTATGCACGGCGCTTATCTGATTCGCAAACAGGTTTTCGAGCATTTACAAAAAGAGTTTCAAAAATTCTCAACCTTCAAAGTAATGGCATGGAATTTGCATCGGAAATGATCGTTAAGGCAATCTATCATCAGCTCAATATTTCTGAAGTTCCCATTCGCTATTTCCGCCGTAGCGGAAATTCAAAACTCCTCCCCCTCTCCGATGCATGGCGCCATATAAAGTTTTTGATTCTCTACACCCCTACCTACGCATTCATCATCCCAGGTCTGGTTTTTCTCGTTATAGACCCATACATTGGCATCCAGCTTGTCATGCTGGGAGTATTTGCAAAAGTGTACACGAATAAACAATTGAACCTCCCAAGTGGACCGCTGGCTCGTTTTCTCATCTCGCACTTAACTGTTGAACGATTGTTTATTGCAGGCGTTATTCTTCTTCTTGTCCCGGAATTTCGACTCATTGGCGTACAACTCATATTCACATCTTTTTTCTATGGCCTCCTCAAAGAGTCGTAAATTAAATATTCTCATTGTGATTGAATATTTTGCTCCGCATATTGGGGGTGTCGAGCGAGTGATGGAAGAAGTGGGAAAAAGGCTCGTCAAATACGGCCACAACGTATATGTGTTGACAACAAAAGAAAAAACTTCAGTTCCGTACCATGGGATGAACGTTACGCGCCTTGCCCTTCAAAACCGGTATCTTTTTGCTCTCGCTATCCTGCCGGTGCTTTTTTTGAAATTTCGTAATGTCGATATTGTCCATAGTGCCAATAATTATTCTGTCGCCTTACCCGCCTGGATATTCGCGCGAGTAACCGGCAAAAAAATCACGATGTCCGTTTGGGAGATATGGGGAAACATGTGGTTTCGACTTCTCCCAACGACCGGATTTTTACATCTTTTATACGAGCGCCTCATTGTCAATCTCCCATTCAATGCGCTCTTTGTCCCATCGAAATTTGTTGTTCATCAACTTCCTAAAAAACCAGCTATTTTCGCACCTTTAGCCGGTAAAAATCTGAGGTTTTCTGCTACGGGGAGAACAAATCTTCGAAAACGATTGGGGTATGCAAAAAATTACGTTTTCTTGTATTTCGGCCGACTTGGGCTGTCAAAAGGAGTTGATATTCTAGAGACTGTATTTAATAAAATTCATAATAAATATCCTCATACCAGACTTTACGTGGCAAAAAATATACCTGAAGATCAACTTGCAAACTATCTTTCAATGAGCGACTGCGTTGTTATCCCCGATATAAGAGCCTCCTTCGGTCTCAACGCTCTGGAGGCATCTGAAATAGGAAGACCAATTGTCACAACAACAGCCGGAGCACTGCCGGAAGTTGTTTTTGGACGGGTTGTTTTTGCTAAACCCGGATCAGTACTAAGCCTCGTTAAGGCAATGGAGCAATCAATTCAAAAAAAGTTCTTGATTATTCCGAGGAAACGGTTTTCTTGGGAAAAAACCGCGCGTATCTATGAAAACGTTCTAGCCCGTACGCCGCCCACAATATAATGATCGGGTAGGCCGGAATCGTCAACCGCGATTCGCTAATCACAAGACCGAACACAAGAGAAAGCGCCGTAAAATAAATGAGTGAAAAAACCACAATTGGTTTTCGTGCAAAACGTGCGATACCAATGATAAATAGTGCAATCAGCGAGATATTTATTATACGAAGAAATTGGGTATCCTTCGGATAGAATGGGTCGATAAAGAGTAAGAGAAATCGTTTGTCCCATAAATAGATAATATTTTGTATAGTGTTTTGGATAAAAATAGGCCACTCCCCCTTCATACGCTCTTTGAATTTCTCCGTATATTTTTGATCGTATTCATGCATGAGTTCCGGTTTTGTATCAACATATCGATAGTATTCATCTGTGGCGTTGCGCCATTCGTCCGAAAGCGTTGAAAAATCACTCACAAGCTCCGGATAGCGGCCGACGGAAAAACTTGCGTAGAGCATGCCACCTGCCGTGCGGTACGGCGGGATCACGCTCACTTTTTGGAATACGGCGTAATTAGCAAACAACGCATACAAAGACACTATAAAAAAACCAAGAAACGCTAAGACGAGTCGTTTCGGTCGTAAGCCAATGGTAACAAGTGCCACAATGGGAATGAAAAAAACGTACGCAATTTTTATTTGAATCAAATACCCAAATAAAGCGCCAAAAAGAAGCCAATGCCACCACGCCGGGCGGCTAACAAGGAGATATGCAATGAGACTAACAACAAAAACAAGAAGCGTTTCTCCTAAAAGAAGCCCTGTGTAGGCACTCGTAAATGGATTGAGCATGTAGAGAATAAAAGCGATGCGGGATACTTTTGCTCCAAATAGGTTTTTGGCACAAGCCGCGATAAGAAGCCCGCTGACGAGATCTAAAAGTACCTGAATCAGTCTCACGGCAAAAAAATTATCCATGCCGAATATGCTGTAGATAAGGGAAAGAAACAGCGGATAACCGGCTCCGTGATTACAACAGTGCGCAGCCCACTCCCCTCTCAAAATGGCGTGTGCAAGCTCATTGTAGGCGGCCATATCCCAAAAAACCCTGTATTGGGGTATACTTGCTAGAAATAGCCGCCAAAGGAAACCGATAATGAAAAACATCTCAATGGTGATTCCCTTATATAATAACGACACCACCCTCGTCAAAGAGATACGTGCGTGTCTTTCGATTCTCAAAAAACACACCTCTCGACATGAAATTGTCGTGTGTGATGATGGAAGTACGGACCGATCTGCGAATTTACTAAAAAAACATTTTGGTAAAAATCCACGCGTCCGACTCCTCTTCCATAAAAAGAATCTTGGGATCGCACCCACCCTGCGACAACTCTACCGAGAGGCACGGTATGACTACATTTTTCTTTATAGTGTCGATGGTGACTGGAAAACAGAAGACATCGTCAGAATGCTCTCTACTCTTGATAAAACACGTGCTGACATCGTCACCGGAGTCCGTTCACAAACAAATTACACCGCTTACCGAAGAATTGTTTCGTTTTTCTATAACCTCCTCCCCTGGCTTCTTTTTGGCGTCAAAACGTACGATGCCGGAAGCATAAAAATAATAAAGAAATCCGTTTTCGAAAGCATCAAACTCTCATCCAAGAGTGTCTTTTTTGAAGCAGAGCTCATCATAAAAGCAGTAAAAAAGGGAGCAAACATTGCGACAGTTCATAATATCCATTACCATAAGCAAAATCCCGCGGCAGGACGCGGAGGAAGGCTAACAAGCGTTGTACAGTCATTTTCTGATATGATCCGCTTGAGACTGACTCAACTATGAAACGCGTAAAAATTTACCATCCAGAACTGGTGTCGATTACCGGCGCTCATATTGGCGCAGGCACAAAAATTCATCCATTTGTTGTCATACAACCAGGTGTACGAATTGGCAAAAATTGTAAAATAGAGCCATTTGCGTTTATCCCCGAGGGAATTACGATAGAAGACGAAGTCTTCATAGGCCCACACGTCTGTTTTATCAACGACAAATACCCCAGAGCAACTAGCCCTGACGGAAGCCTCAAAAAATCAGGTGACTGGAAAAATCTGCCAACTCGAGTTAAAAAGGGCGCTTCTATCGGGTCAAATGCCACCCTCCTCTGCGGTATAACTATTGGCGAGTATGCCATGGTCGGAGCCGGATCGGTCGTAACCCGTGATGTTCCGGGTTATACAGTGGTTGTCGGTAACCCCGCCCGCGCAATTAAAACTATTGATGAACCAATGGGAAAACGGAACCGCAGAAAAAAAGGTAATTCCAGGTAAGAGAGAAAGAGAAAAAAAGAATTTATAATTTTGGGGGGAACGGACAGATACTCTGAAAGCTTCTTCTTCCTTGATCTAAAAATAATAAAAAACGGCAATGTGAACATTTGCCAATAATTCCAATACAAAACATTAAACCCTGCCTTGTTTACGACGTCTAATAGTTTTGATATTTCATATCTTCGCTTGTGACCGGCATATTCATCGAGACTGTTCCAAAGCCACATACCAGAGGGAGCCGTGAGAAAAAGTAGACCATTAGGTTTAAGAAGCTGATAGCATTTCGCAAGAAATTTACGATCATCGCTTTGATGTTCAAGCACATCGAATGCGCCAATGGCATCATATTGCTTGCCCGGAATAAATGAGTAGAGTGAGCTTCGGTAAAACTTTGCGTGTACGCGTCGTTTTGCAATACTAACCGCTTCGGCGTTCACGTCTACACCCTCAACGTTTAAACCTAATGAAGCAAGTTGGGCAAGCACCACTCCTGTTCCAAAACCAACCTCTAAAAACGTTTTCCCGGCTCTTTTTGGTATAAAACGATCTACGATGTGTGCGAGAAGACGGTTCCTGCTTTGAAACCAAAAATGCTCTCTCTCCATTTTGACGATGAGATCATAGTGACTTGTTTTATACGTTTTTGACATATACTAAACAGGCAAGCAGGCTCAATACGGATATCAATCCTCCAATAAGAAAGATTTTAGGAATATAGTAAATTCTTACTGTGTGCTTTCCATAGGGAATAAAAAGTGTCCTGAACGCTAGGTTTCCTTCGACGAGACTTGTTTTTGTTCCGTCAATTGTGGCTTCCCATCCGGGATACATAACCTCACTTGAAACAAGATATCCATCACACGGCGCTTCAACAGAAACAATGATTTCATTAGGGTTATATTTCTCAACACCCACTTTCCCGGTACACGTTTTATCCGGAGAAGGTAATGCATCCTGTATATATACCGTTGTCTTAAGATCTGCTACCCCACTCCGAATAAGAGAAGCAACATCGGAGCGAGGAAGAACCACTACTTTTGAAACAAAGAAAAAACGGGGAAGAAAACCGTCGTTTTTGCGAAACCCCGATGAATCAAAAACGTATTTTACATTTAAGAAATCGAGATAAGGTGAGGAAATATTTAGGTAAGGTACCTGCACATCGTGCTCGAGAATGCTCGGCGTCACATTTCCGTTGACTGCATCAATAAATTCATAGTAATTACGAAGTAACGTCGAGTCGTATCCTGTTGCATTATAAAACTTGTAGATCATGCTGCTATCGAAATCCAAATCTTCGCGCGGAGGGACCCAGACGCCGAAATTGGGTAACATCCGAGTGAGTGTTTTTTCTTTTTGGAGTAGTTCGACAAGCTCACTGCTATGGCGTGCTTCCGGTTGTTCTTTTACCTCAATAAAGTGACGACTAAAAACAATCATTTCAAAAACCGCAAAAAGCACAATAAGTTGTCGCAACCAACGATTCTTCACTAAAGAAAACCCAATTCCTGCAAGCAAACTTCCCCCAAAAGAAACGAGGATGAGATGGCGGGCCGGAATCCGAAGATAATGATAGGCTGGTATGATCTCCCAGACGAGTTTATACAAGGGAGTAGCAAGGCTCATAAGTATCCCGAAGACTAAAATTATTAATGCAACTATTCCTTCTGTTTTACGCTTACTATTTAAAAGCACATACGCTCCACCTATCATGGCAAGAACAAATCCAATTCGTCCGAAAAAGAATGCATGCTCCCAGTAGTTAGGTGGTGCCCCACTATACGTATACTGATCACCTTGGAGATAGGGATTTACAACCTGCAGCAAATCAACCGGGGTTATTGCGCCGAAACTGCTCCAACTGTAAGGCTTTTCAAATGTGCGGATGCTTCGCCTCACAAATTCCTGCGTCGGGATAAGAGTGAATGCGGTTAGTCCCAGCGCCAAAAGAATACTAAGAATCAAGTGGAAGATATTCGTTTTTTTAATACAGGCGAAAATAAGCACTGCCTCAAGAGTTAGTATTGTCATCGTCTGGTAACCGGCTAACAGTTGCAGGGCAAGAATTACCGAGGCGCAAACCCAGCTTGATGCGCGTTTCTTTTCCATCGCACGCACAAACATGTAGACGACAAGCGGCATGTAGGATGCGGAAGAAATAAGATCGATGTGCCCAGCATATATTCGACTTACAAAAAATCCCGACAATCCAAACAGCAAGCCGGCAAACCAAGACCTACTGAGTAAGTACATTCCGCTCATGGCTAGGATGAGATGGAGTACAAAACTCACTGGATAGACGACGTTTGCCGGTAGTATGAAAAAGAGCCAGTTGATAGGATAAAACGCATTGGTAATCGGATTTGCCAAAAAGGGAGTTCCTGCAAAATTGTACGGATTCCACCACGGAATAAATCCTGATTTGATTGACGCTGTTAGATACTGGCTGAAAAAGTAGTAGGACCTGTGAATGTCGTCCCCAAAAATAAGAGTACCGTTTGGAGCCGTAAATACCGTCCAAAATATAGTAACGACAATGATGATATACCCTAGAATGCCCATGATGCAGCGATAACGAGCAATGGATAGAATGGTATAGTCAGTCGATACTCTGCGTGCGTTATACTAAACACTAAGGTTCCGTAAATAACTGTTCCTATAATAGTCCACCAGAGCCAATTTCTTCGTGCCCTCCAAAGCCCAAATGCTGCCAGCACTAAAATCGCTAAGTTTAGGGCATATGTATATGCTTTGTGTTGATTAAATCCAGGTTCTTCGTAGAAAAATACGTTTTCCTTCTGCCACATGTACCACATTTTATCAAGCCGTACTTTAATGTAATCAATCGGATCGTTTTTGATAATTGAAAACGCCGAATTCATATATTTTTTTGCGATAGCTTTCCTTTCGTCACTCGTTCTACCTGGATTACGCTCTGAATAAAACTCCATGTACATCTCCCGTAGTCCGGCAATGTTGAGGTCGTGGGCAAACGGCGGAAGAGTTTTTAGAATAGCTCCGTTCCACAGTTCCCTGGCAAATATGCTATCGACTGTCGTTATGGAAATTTCTTTATAATCGCGCCAATTTACATATAGCGGATAGATAATGGTGACGATAACTCCCAATAAAATTGCAAAAAAATACTTTTTCGATCGAATAAATAAATATGCCAAACCGATCGGAATTGCTGCCCATAAAAACGCAGCATTTCTGGTTTCTGCGGCAAGTCCTGCGGCCAATCCAAAGAGAAATCCAGTGGCAAATTTCGGTTTTTTAACAAAAAATGCTCCAAACAGAATCGTCGCAGTAATAAAAAATATTGAAAGCACCTCGGAAAGGATCACGCCCACGTAGCCGGAGGTGAAAGGATTTATTTGGTAGAGAATAAAGGCGATCCAACTGCCGGTCATTAAAAATACCATAACTCCACTAAACGCATCGAGAATTGCCTGCAGGAAAAAGATAGCTTCGTGATTGCCGAAACCCACGAATTTATACACTGTGGCAAGGAACAGTGGGTATGGATAGGAACGAAAGCTGAAAGATTCTAACATCTGCGGATGAAGGAAAATTTTAGCTGCGTACCATTCATATTCCGTCTGATCACCCATAAAAGGTTGCGGCGCAAGGCTTATAAACCATAAGCGAAATAGCACACCGGCAACAAATATGAGAAAAATAAGCAACACATTATGCTTCATATCGAGTAATTCGCCCAATGCCGATTGCCGCAAAAGCGATAATTATTGGGTAAAACGGTATAGTAATGCGATATTCAGCGTGACTAATGCTAAAAACAAGCGTCGCATAGACAAGCGATCCGACCATTATCGTATAAATCCAAGTGGCTATGGCACTCCGTTTCCTCTTCCAAGAAGCAGCTATACCCAAAATAGCCAATACTAAAAGAGAGAGATTGCCTACATATGTCCATCGCCAATGTGAAGAAAATCCCGGCTCTACATAAAAAAATATGTTCTCCTTCTGCCACATATACCACATCTTATCGAACCTCACTTTTAGATAATCAATAGGGTCACGGAGAATTATATCCCATGTTTTTTTAACATATTTTGCTGCCATCTGACGGCGCTCTTGAGTGGTACGTCCCGGGTGTTGCCCCGAGTAATACTCCCAAAACATATACTCTACCTCGTATGGGTAACGGTAGGTAAACGGAGGTAATCGTTTAAGTACTGCTCCGTTAAAGAACTCTTTTGCAAAAAAACTATCAACGGTCATAATGTTTATTTCTCGGTATTCGCGCCAATTAGTAATAAGTGGGTATATAAATGACATAAGTAGTCCTATGGTAATTGCTGCAACAAAACGTTTGATGTTGGCAGTACGTAACCAAAAGAGCGCAAAACCGATGGGAATTACCGCCCAAATGAGAGCCGCGTTTCTTGTTTCTGCCGCAAGACCGGCAATTAATCCAAATACAACGGCCCAAATAATACTTCGAGTTTTCAAAAGAATCATCCCCGTGCCAATCGTTACTATGATAAAAAAAGCTGACAAAATCTCGGCGAGTAATACCCCAACATATCCTGATGTAAACGGATTTAATGTATAAAGAAGCTGCCCAATAAATGCCTCTTTTGGTTTTTTCAGTCCATAGTAAACAATGGCATAAATGATAAGGCCGATTGATGCGTCTAGAACTGCTTGAACGGTAAAAACAGCAAAGTTATTCCAATACCCAAATAGTTTATACATGCCTGCTAAAAAAAGTGGGTATGGGTACGTTCTATAGCTATGTGGTGCAAGAAACCACTCCGCGCTATAGATTTTAGTTGCATACATTCCATATTCCATTTGGTCATTTATGATTGGCTGTGGAGCAAGGGATATTAACCAGAGGCGAAACAGGACTCCGGCCAAAAATATGAGCAGGACGAGCATGTTTTTTTTCATTGCCGTCGCAATACCGTAACGTAGGTATTTCGATATACTGGCGTTAAGAACGGATAGACTTTTTCAAGCTCTTTCACTCCCCCGTCTTCCCGCTCTTGCGGACCGAAAAAGATCACCTTGAGATTATTTTCTTGCATCCAATTTTTTGCCTGCTCAACTTTCATTTTCCCGCTGAAAAATTGCTTGACTGTTTCCTTTTTCTCTTCGAAATTAACCGTGTTATCGTGACCGATGTAGACTGTGTTGCCGCTATAAACCGGCATGTAATTCCCTGCCGTGGTTTCCGAAAGAATAATGTCGTTTCTTTTTGTATTATCCTGAATAAATTTCATTGCTGAAAGAAAGTCTTTGAGTGGGTACATTACGTATGCACCTGTTGGCACCAGGGGCAGTGTGGCGCGAATTTTATGATCTACAAAATCCCGTTGCCAAAGCCAACTCGAGTACATATGAAAAAGACCGATTCCGATTAAGAATATAGGAACTATTTTTACATATTTTAGACGAGTAAAAAGGTAGGCAGCCAAAATTGCAAGAGGTACATGCGGAATCATCTCACTAAAACGAAGAGGGCTTTGAGACGGGATAAAACGGAATATCGCAAGGAGCGATATCCATGCAAAAACCCAAGAAATTGCGAGGTTCATTGATTTTTCTTTTTTAACCAGTGCCATGATCAGCCCCAAAAGCCCGAGGGGGAGAATTGGGCCGACCGCTTTGATATATTCTGTGTAATCAAATGGTAGAGGGCGGATAATATCAACCTGCGCGAGTCTATTCCACGGCATAAACGTTGTCATAAGCTGCAGGTAGATAAGTGATGGAATACTTAAGAGAAAAAAGTTTATTAATGGTTTTACGTATTTGCGATCAAAAACCGCCATGATACCAAGAGTTGCGTAGACAAAAATGAGGCCCGGCGGGAATATCATCCCTAAGAGAAATCCCATGACAGCCGGAAAAACCCAGTTTCTGCCAAAGAACATGGGGAGAGTTAAAATGAGAGCTTGACCTGCAAGAAGGTGCGGAATAAAGGTAATCCGCTGCAAACTATCCATGACACTCCACCATGCCATGTACCCTCCGAATCGCCAGCCTCCAGCCTCAAAGACTACCTTCGGCCACGTACTTGCAGTAACTGCGAGCAAAAATGCAATCACTTGCCAAGGGAACGATTTAAACGATCTCCGTGCAAATTGAGCAATGAGAAATAACACGGTGGCGCCCAGTACGACTCGTGCCATGTGGTAAACATCTCCTCCCCGCTCCCACGGCACTCTCACCCACCGGCCTACACGGCCCAGAATAAGATAAAATGCATGAATAAACGATCCCTTATGGGGTTCACTTGTGTACTGTTCAATGATAGTTATTCTCCCTTCTATCCCCTGCCTTATACGTGAGAGGTAGAAATTATAGTCTGTGGGGAAATTATGAACCAGTTCAAACGAGCGGTCGGGGCGGAGATTGCTGCGTCGGGATATTTCGTATCCCGTGGGAAGAAGTGAAAAAATGAGAAATGAGAAACCAAGCAGATAAAAAATCCATGTGTGTTTCCCAGTCATAAGAAACAGTATACTCTAAAAGTATATGATTCCAATCCTTGTTGCCATTGCGCTCATTCCCCGACTCCTCTACGCGTGGTACCACCCAGGCATCATATTTACTCCGGATAGTGCTATCTATTACGATTTTGGACGGCAACTTTTGTCGAATTTCACCGTTAAATTTATTTTTAACCCGTTCAAAGCGCCGCTTTACGGAATTGCCAATTTCTTTTCGACACCCGATATCCTTGTAATTCTCCAAATGGGAATAGGCATACTCACAACGATCCTCGTGTACCGGCTATCAAAAAATTTTCTTGTCGCCACACTTGCATCATGGAATATGCTGGTGATTCCGTGGGAACGGGCTATTCTCTCTGAGGCTTTCGCAACCGTCTGGGTACTCATCTTTTCGTATCTGTTTATCAAGAAAACCAATTGGGGACTCTTTTTCGTCGTGTGTGTTACGGGCCTGTTCCTCCGTACTGCGCTCATGTTCTTACCAATTGTTGCATTGATTCTACTTCGCAAGAACAAAATGGCAATTATTTCTCTGTTATGTTACCTTGCTATCATTGTAGGGCTCATAGCACTCAATGCCGTCAATTGGGGCTACCGGGGACTACAAATAACCAGCGACATTAACTTATTTGGAAAAATTCTACAGTACAATCTGCCCATAGAATCGGCAAAATCTCATACATACTTCTATACGATAGTTTCTGACTACCGCACAAAAAATCTTGAACTCCATCCCTATAAACTCCTCGACTACTACGATCCGGATATCTATGTTAATGGTCAAAAGCTTCAAGAGCTTCGCGCATTTACCATACAAGTTTTAGTTAACTCCCTCCCCCGGTATATCGCCGGCTCACTTTTTGACATTCCGAAAGCGCTCATGGAGATTGATCCGTACATTGAAAGTCAACCGCTGGGTTTTTTGCAGAAAATATATGCCATACTTCAAACTATCGCATTTTTTGTCATGCTGGGGGGTCGAAAATCAGTGACGTGGCTTTTTGCACTCACCCAAGTTCTTGTTGCGGTATTCCTCTCTTATGGGGAATACGGGAGGCTCATTTCCGTTGTTTCACCGCTTATATTCGTAAATGGTTACCTGGCTATTTTCAAAAACAGGTCGTAGGAACGGGTATTTTGGACCGTTGTAGACAAAACTGACATTATTGTTTTGAAGATATTGTTTTGCTTCTTCTTCACTTAATATCCCTGCGAAGAATTTATCGCGGTCAGCAAGCATCTTTTTGCCTTCTTCTTTCGACCACCCCTGATCATTTCCAAGAGTATAGTTGTGACTATAGAGAAGGAGATTATTTGCAATTTCATAGCTCCCAATAATCAAACTTTCCGTCGGTGTATTTTTGTCAAGGTATTCGAATGATTCCATTTGTGCTTTCGTCGGGAAAACAAACGTTGAGTAATTCTTATAGTCAGTGAGAAAATACAGACTTTTATTTAAATCCGAAATATAGACGGGTAACGAAACGAGAATGGTGGCAAAAACGCCAACCGGAAGCATCCAATGGGATATTTTTTGACTGATATATTTCCAAAAAAGCACTGTGCCATAGGCCATTGGGATAAAATACAACCCCTGGAGAAATCGCACCCTATCAGCATGGAAAAATCTGTATCCGAAAAGAAACAGGCCGAGTTGAATGAGAAGCCAATAAAAAATCTTCCGATGCGTTGGTTTTCGATCAAGAATAAACCCGACCATTCCGAGCCATAACGTAGGTCCGAACGATACAATGTCCCGTAATATCCCCAAAAGGGTGATTGATCCTGAGTAAATATATGAATCGAGCCAAATTTCCGGAACAAGCGTATACTTCCTAATAAAAATGTACGTCACGCCGAGTGCGACAGATGAACCTAAAGCAACCGGAACGGATCGGAGAAAAAGACTTAACACAAAAAGGAGTATGCCGGTTGACACATGTACCATTGCGGTAAGTATTGAGAAAATGAAAAGTAAAGCGGGTTTTCGTAGGAGGAGGATTGCGAGAAACAAAACCGCGCCAAACACATAGTGCGGCCGGTCAGTGATACGTTCCGGATGAATAATCGAAAAATTAAAAAATGAGAGATTCGGGAGAGGTGCTGAGATAAAGGCAAGGAGTGTCGCAAGAAACGTGAGTTGCGGTGAGAATACTCTCGAAAAAAGTTTATAGGTAAAAAGTACGTATAAAGAGCCAAGGATAACCCTGGTGAGGTGAAACATGAATGGGGCGTTTGCACCTATCCAATCGCCCACTATCCCGGTTGCAATATAGATAAAATGAATAGGTGTTATCGGCTGGAAAAACGGAAATGAGCGGAAAATCATTTGGTAACGGCCGTACATACCTTCTTTAATGTAGGAAACGTATTGTATGTAATCACTCGAGTACCCGTTCATGCCGGTAAAAAATCGGTCATTCGGCTTTGAAAAATACGGAATAATCGTCGAGAGCATCCCAAGACCGACAAGGATAACAATGCAAAGAATAAGAGGTATGTGTTTCTTCATGGAATTTTTGTTACCTGGTAATAGGTAACCTGCGCATTGGTAAATACCGGCGTAAACTTGAATCCTGCAAATGTTTCAGGCATTTTAAGCGTCCAATCGGTCCAAATGAGAGATACGTGGTGATCGCTAATTACCCGAGCAACTTCTTTTTCATCACCAAATGCATAAAGCGCGTTCATGTCTATTTGTTTTTTGTCGCGTTGATACGTGAGTGTCGGGTGCCCGAGCATCACTCGTTTATTTGAAAGTGCTGGAATAATTGAAGAAATCCACTCCGGCGCAACCACAAGATCATCAGGATTTCCATACGAATTTAACCAATCTATTGAAGTAACGAGGTCTTTAGTAGGATAGGTAGCAAGCTTCTGGCTGCTTTCAGAAACCATACTTTCATTAAATTTTATATTAGCGTAGAACGAAGGGATTGAAGTTGCGGCCAAAAGAATGAGCCAAAAAAATATTGATTTTTTCCGGGATAGCCAGACGACAGCCAAAAATGCAGTCGGAATATAGTAGGCGGCTTGTATATACCGGCTATTACTCATGGGAATGAAATACTGCAAAAATCCTATGCCAACAATTGGCCAAAAAAACCAGCCTACAATAAGATCCCACATGATTGATCGTTTCTTTAAAACCCAAGGAACACTAATGAGGGCAATGACACCGCCTATATTCATGATTTTAAAATATGTAAAAAGATCCAGTGGATAGCGCCACAACGGTTCAATCCGTTTATACTCAGTCCAGGGGAAAAAATTATTTTGATACCAGGAAAAAATGAGAAGCGGAATCCCTGCTGCTACAAAAATAAGAAGCGGAAATTTGCGCCGAAGCGTACTGTAAAAAGTGAGCGTAAAAAGAAGCGCGAGACCGCTTGCAGGATTGGTCCAGCTGGTGAGAAACGCAAAAAAAACTGATGGCCAAAGAGGAAACAAAAGTATTGCTCCGATGAAAAATGTGTTCGCTGCCAGGTGATGGGGAAGGAAGGTAATTCTTCCCAATGGTTCAAGACCCCGCCAGAAATTGCCGGCGGTCCAAATATTGCCGTCTTGAATGAACCAGAGCGGCACTCCAATTATCATGAGAGTAAAGGCGAAAAGCTGCAGTGAGGATTTTTGAAAAAGTTTAGTCGCAAGCATAAAACCAAAAATAAGAAGCAGAAAACCAAAAACTATACGGGCTCCTAAATATACTGTTGGAGTCCAAACACCGGGCGTAAAAAATCCTAAAACTGGGTAAAACGTTTGAACGAAAAGCCGGGGAAATTGTTCACTCGTAAAGCGCGTCGTGACAAAAAAATTTCCCTCTCTCCCTTGTTCAATGAGGGAAAGATAGTAATAGTAATCAGGTGTGTAACCATGAATGAATGGATAAATAGCATGGAGTGGAGTACGCAGAGATAAGAGCCATGTTTCGTGAAGTGAAAGGGTGACTATAAGAAGCGATACGCATACCACTAAAAACCATACATGCTTCATTTCTCTTATGCTACACTAGACTCTGGTGAAACAACAAATACTCCTCTCAATCGGCATATTCGTTCTTCTGGTTCTTACGACATTTGTGATTGTCGAATGGTCCCGCCCGCGTGTTGGCAATATCATTCTTCCCGCCGGCGGCACCTACCTCGGCCCCTCTCCAAAACCATAAATTTCTCCTTGAAATGTGGTATACTTATATTCGTATGAGCCGAACATATCGAACAATTATTACTAAGGATGATGCTGGTTATCATGGGTGGGTGCCCGCACTGCCGGGTTGTCACACGTATGGTAAAACAATCGAAGATACACAAAAAAATCTGAAGGAAGCAATTGAAGGTTGGCTTTTAACACGCGAGGCTCGCCATTGGCCAATACCAGAGGATACTCTGATAGAAACTTTACAAACAGTAACTCTTCCGCCTGGATCCTCTCTTTCGACGTATGCCTAAATTGCCCGTCGTTACTGCTCAAAAACTCATCAAAGTTCTCAAAAAGAAAGGGTTTGTGCTCGACCGCATCCATGGAAGCCACCATATATTCGTCCGAACGCGTGATCGAGTCACTGTGTCCGTACCTGTACATCGAAGTAAAGACTTAGGTCGAGGCATCACCCGATCAATTCTCGACGACGCGCATATTACCCTAGAAGAACTCCTCAAATTTCTTTAAATAGAGTCCCTAGACGCCCTTTTCCTCTCCGGCCCGATTTGACAAGAAAAAAAGAAGTTGTATACTCTTTGCATAAATGAGAACACCTTCAATTGAAGCTCCTCGAATATCTGTTGGCACCTGTAGTACTTGTTCTGTACCCAAAGACGGGGACTGTGCCTTAGCAAAATTACAGATTAAATTACAAAGAGTTCCTACTACCACTGATACAAAGGCTGCTCGAATTGACGTATCAGGCATTCCTGCGTTGTTCTGTCCAAATGGGTATACAAATTCATCGAACGACCGCATTTTTTAATATTCACAACCTCAATTTCCCCGTAGAGAAATTTCTTGTATGATGAGTTCATGTCTTCAAAATTTTTGATCTCATTCCTCTTTGTCATTGCCTTTCTCCTCCGCCTTCTCCTTGTTCCCAATCCTGGTTTTGAGGCGGATGTATCATTCTGGAAGTCGTGGGGGCTTGCAACGAGAGATTTTGGCATTGTCGAGGGTATCAAGCAAACGAACAATAACTACCCTACTCCCTTTGCCTACACATTGGGGCTCATGGTGAAGCTCTATAGTCTGTTTGCCGATCCGCATAATTTTAACGAATTTTGGCAAAATACCAATCTCACGTTTTTAGCCATAAGTAAACTCTTTCCAATTCTTGCTGATCTGGGTATCGCGGCGATTATTTTATACATGGGCCAAAATACCCTCTCTTTGCTTTTGGCAGTTTTCTACTTATTCAATCCCGTTTCTTTAATTGATGGCGCCTGGTGGGGACAAGTTGACTCCCTCGGCGTATTTATATTTCTTATCGCACTTCTTCTGTCGCTCAAACGGCAGCCTTTTTGGGCTGGCGCTGTTTTCATGTTATCGATGATGACGAAATTACAGAACATGATTTACGGCCCACTTTTCTTCCTCTTCATCTGGCAATCTCTTGGATTTGACGGGTTAAGAAAAGCGATACTTGGTGCAACGGTTGGATTTTTTGGGTTGAATATTGAGTTCTTTTTGTCAAAAAATATGGACCGGGTGATCGCGTCATTAACGTCTAACTACGACTACTTCCCTTGGATGAGCCTCAATGCGTTTAACGTTTGGTGGATTGTTTCAGGAGGCCATGGCATGCAGGTATCCGATAAACTACTGGCAATCGGGATTGTCAACGCCAAAACCGTTGGGCTTCTTATGTTTTCCAGCTTTTATCTTTTCGCATTAGTCCGACAACGGAAAAATCTGCAGAGTTTTTTGGAAAGTTTAATCATTGTCAATGCATCGTTTTTCCTGTTCATGACCGAATCCCATGACCGATATCTCTTCCCTACATCCGTATTTCTTCTTCTCTGGGCGCCATTTTATAAAAATTTCCGCGTGTTCTCTGTCTTTTATATTCTTTTTTCTCTCGTCTATTTCTACAACCTCCATAGCGCCCTCGTCTTTAACTACCCAAATAACGGTCTACCGGGGCTTTCCCAATTAATACAACCCACCGTAACAATCACCGCATCGGTCTTACTTATCGCGCTATTTGTTATATTTCTTCTCTTTCTCACTCGTTATTCTCTTGCTGTCTTTGCTGTAATTGTTTTAGGAATCACTGCCCTCAACTTTCCTTTATACGCCAAACAGCCTATGTCTTTAACAAAATTCACTCCCTACATTAGCACTCAGGATTTTGGTAGCAGGCAAACCAACAAATCAGTCAACAGCAGTTACGGCATCAACAGTTGGAATCGTCTTTCCGTCCAGTACATGTTCTATAAGAAAGGCATAGGAACGCACACAAACTCCCGTCATGTCTTTGCTATAAACAGCAAATTTAAGCGTTTCTCAACTGATTTCGGCGTCGATACGGAATCAGGACCTCAGGCTTCCGTTATTTTTGAAATCTATGGGGACGACAAACTTCTCTTTCGATCCGAAACAATGAAAAAATACGATTATCCCCGTCATACGGAAGTCAATATCGAAGGGATTAAGTTTCTATCGCTTGTTACAACAGATGCGGGAGATGGAAATATCGATGATCATACTGATTGGTTGAACCCAATGCTGTATCCATGAAAGATAATAAACGAAAAGTGAGTCAAAATTTTTCGCGCGCAATCATCCGAGTCAGCGAGGGCGTGAGCACGAAAAAATTTTGGGCGAACTTTGTGGGATTCGCACTCCTTCTTTTTTCCATAGGCTTTAACCTGTGGATCTACCGCCTCGAACCCACTGCAAAAGTAGATCCGAATGATAATCATTTTCAATTTGCATTAGTTGATCGGACGAACCAAATCTTTGATTTTGCACCTAAAAATTGTTCAAAAAAATTGTCATTTGTCATTTGTCATTTGTCATTTCTTATTGATCACTGGGTGCCCAATTGGGCTGAAGGCTATAACCTCCCCTACTACTATTCCCACATCCCTCAAATTGCTATCGTCGCTTTCTGGCGTTCGTTACATATCGGATCTTTATTTCAGTTTTATCATTGGGTTATTTATTTTCTTCTCTCTCTATTTCCACTTTCTTTATTTCTTGCACTTCGTATCACAGGACTTTCCTGGATAACAGCCGGGGTCGGAGCATTAATAGGATCTCAAATCTCTACCGACGGCTTCTACGGCCTGGATCCAGCTTCATTCCTCTGGCGCGGGTACGGGCTTTCAAGCCAACTCTTTGCCATGGTTTTCTTACCGCTTGCAATTGCATTTGCTCTACGAGGCAAAGTGATTCCAACGATCCTCACACTTGCCGCTACCACCGCCGGACATCTTGGAATCGGTATTATTGCATTCATAAGTGTTGGTATTGTAGGATTCCGAAAAGTTTTGTGGATTTGGGTGGGCGCGGGACTGCTCCTTGCCTACTGGATTATTCCGGCATATCTTCACAATAATTACCATAATTTCTCTGTCTGGGATCCTATCTGGAAATTTGATTCGTATGGTGCAAAAGAGGTCATCACAAGACTCTTTAACGGCAACCTATTCGACTTCGGAAGATTCCCAATTTTGACAATACTTGTATTGGTGGGATTGTTTGTAAACCGAAATTTTGCCATTCTATTTATTTTTTGGGTGCTCATGTATTTCGGAAGAACAACGTGGGGGTCACTCATCGACCTTGTTCCCTTTTTGAAAGAATTTCACCAATCTCGCTTTATCGTCGGAATTCACCTAGCCGGATTGTTTCTTATTCCGATTGGTTTCCAATTTCTCTTTCAAAAATTAAAAAATATCTTTCTTGTTATCCCTATAATTATTTTATTTATTTTCATGATTTATCCCCAAACGACGCGCTATGCTAAACATAACGATTTTTTGATTAACCGCGGCAATGCGGACTATCAAAAAGTGGAAGATGACGTGGATTCTTTATTCTTAAATCTTAAATCTTACCTCTCTGCCCGCCCGGGGAGGGTATTTGCAGGGAGAGGAGGATCTTGGGGACGTGATTTTCGCGTTGCTGAAACCCCCTATTACATGTTCCTTTCTACACATGGAATTTCAACAGTTTTATGGATGCCGGAAACATGGTCACCAAGCTCTGATACCGAACAGTTCTTCAGTGAAAATCAACCGAAAGATTACGTTCTATTTAATATTAGATACGTAGTAGCGCCACCCAATCAACAACCGCAATCATTCTGGAAATTACTCAAAGAGTCACCCACCTGGAAACTCTATGAAGTTGAAACGGAAGGCTACATATCCTCCGGAGTTCGTCCGGCTATTGTCAGCAGTTCGAAAGAAAACTTTATTAATCTTGTCCACTTATGGATCCAATCAGACTATCACAAGCAAGGTCTTTACCCGCAGTTAATCTTTGACAAAGACTATCCAAAAAATTACGGCCTGCCGAATTTCAGAATGCTCGACGAAGTTACCTATAAAGTTCCGGACGGAAGCACCCACAATCTCTTTTCCGAAGTTCCCAGTTATATGTTGTCAGTTGACAGTTATCAGTTACCAAAAATTCTTTCTCAGGAATCGGACTCTGATATGGTCTTTAAAGCCAAAGTTGAGGTCAAAGAAGACTGTAAAGAATGTATTGTCATCCTCAAGCAAACCTTCCACCCGTCCTGGCGTGCCACCATCGATGGTAAGCCTGTCGAACCCATCACCGCCTTCCCCTTCTTTACCGCGGTCAAACTGGAATCAGCGGGAACACACGAAGTCATCTTTTCCTACCAACCATCGGGGATCAAAATAGCGCTCCTTATCGTTTCCGTCATCAGTCTGGGCGCTCTCTTCGCCCTCACTTCTACTGGCCAGAACCAGTGAGGCTTTCTATCCATTCAAGCTGCAAGAAAGTCCGAATCAGAATCGGCGGCTCGATATAGCCGATCCCCCATAATACCAATCCGATGCTCAGAACAGATAAGATCGCCGGAACAAGAAATTTGTAAAAAAAGCCGTTTACGTTTACTTCAAATATTGCTTCGAGCATTTTTTGATATCCTCGAAACCATGCATCAAGTTTCTGTTGTAACCGCAACATTCTTTCTGCTTGTCTTTTTTGATGCAATTCAATATTTGATATTCCTTCCATCCAATTACCTAATTTCACTCCAAGCTTATTAAGCATTGGTCTAATATGGGGGGCGACATAATGAGCTGCAATGAGTCCGAGAGCGGCTACCCCTTGCCCAAATAACATATCCGGGTATGGATGCCCACTATAATCATAAACGGAAGTCCCTGGCAGAAAACTCACTGTATAGGCTATATAACCCAAGGAGTGTAATGCCTGTATTACCACAATTGTCCCTAAAGACGACCAAAAACTAACGTTATCCGGAATCTGCTTTCCTGTAATCTTCTTAAGAACCTCGTTTGCTGCAAAAAACAACAGTCGAAGAGCAATAAACCCTACTGAAACTTCCAACATATCTCCAATATTACTCACCGCCCATGCGAGTGTTGGATTTGTAGACAACTGTTGAGCCTGGCTAAATGTCAGTCCATCTTCCCTTACAATCGCAGGATTTATTGGTAGCTGATAAGGCATATTCATTTCCACTGGATATAACCTCATATAGCGAAAAAGCTCGAGCGTAATCATGGTGAGCCCAATCAAAAACTCAACAGCTCTTGTCGGGATCAAAATATTGTCTAGCAAAGTTGTTATAAAATCGGACTTAATTTTATGGTTCTCGAGGATTTTGGAAACAACCGAGGATATTATCGAGACTTTTTCTTGCTCCGTAAATGGTGGTGCACGGTCCTGGTATTGGCGAGTGAATGCTTCTTCAACGATCGCAGTAACTGTTTCCCGTGCTACTCCCTCCTCCTTCCAGTTTACTTTTGCAAGCACATCAGCAAAATCCCGCTCAACGACGGCTTGAAGTTGGGTGATTTGGACTTGGAAATTCGGTTGTCGTGATTGTTTTTGGAACAAACCTTTCACCCTCTCCCACGTCCCCTGTATGGCATCCCCGATTGCCAGCATCATTTCGGTAGTACGCGGATTGAAAGCATAGATGGATTCGGAAGAGGGTTTTGATACGGATTGCGTTTTCTTGGTTATTACAACACCAACCGCAGGAGCACCCATCGATGTCATATGAAATTGACTCCTACTCATGTCAACTGCAAGATCTGTTCCAAGCAGGTATTTCTCATAACTTCTCGATGACAAAAATTGTGTTTTGTGAAGTTCTTGCGCTTCTGACAATATTTGTCGAAAATCACGTACCCACTGCAACTTCTTTCCTGTTTTTTTCTCTAGATATTCTTTTGCAACACCAATGGTAAAAATTCCTTTCAGCGGCTCTGCCGGTACAACTGCAATAAATTCGCCGTTTTCAGCAAGTACCTCATCAAGATTATGGAAAAATGCCGATAATTCTGTTTCTGAAAGGTGCTCTAGCGTGTGAGATGCAAAGCCTAGGGTAATCTTTCTATCACCCAGAGTCGAAAGAAGCGGATTCGTCGCTGACTCGGCAACATTGGCAGTGATAAAGCGAATGTCTTTTCCTTCACGATTAACGCGGGTTTGTGCTTCGGTAATAGAATTTACATTGATGTCAAACCCTATCAGACTGATATTTAAAGGCAATTTTACAGCCAGTCTGCTTGTCGGATTTGCAAGATCAAATAGGAAATCTCCTTTGTTGGTACCAAACTCCGCCACCACATCACCGGACGCAAGAGCTGAAAGTTTCCCCCTCTCCACCATCCATAACTCGCTTTTTCCCCAGGAGCCTGCTTTACTCTGGCCGGGGCGACGAGATACTGCTACATCAGCATAATCGCTATCATAGTTAGGTGATTCAGTCGATGTCTCTAATGAAGAGGTTCCAGGGCGATAATCGGTTAAAATTTGAAGAAGCAATGGTTTAAGAGATTCGGGGTTATCGAAGTTCTTCTTGAGCTCTTCAACAAGAGGAGTGCCGAGACGAGCGAGACGATTCATTCCCCGTCGCTCGAACGGACTCAAATAGTGAGCAAGGAAATCCCAATCGCTATCTGTTGGATTTTGACTATAAAAATCACGAAGTGCAGTAACCGTTCCGCTCCAAACATCTTGTGCTAATTGTTGTTGAGCAATTGAGAGATTTACTTCATTGTCAGGATCTACTTCCAGTGAAGTGGTATTGGCTTTGAGCGTAAGATCTGTTTTTGCAATGACAGAAATTACCGGTGCAATCGGCAAACTTTCACCGGTAAATGTGTAATGCCCTGACCCACCTGCGATAGCGGTTTTTATTGCGGCAATAATCTCATCCGTTATTTCGATGTTTCTCGGAAGTTCAATGTAGAAATCGCTCCCACTCGGTCGCCAAAAACCGATGTGTGTTTCTTTTCCGATAATATCTGCAATTGCCGGTACAGACCGATTCAAAATATATCGTAAGAAATCATTTCCGGAAGCATAACCATACTTGTCGTTAATCCATTTGAGTACTCCCGGAACTTCTATTCGTAATAAGTTAAAATTCCCTCCTGATTGATTTTCATCTTCAAGGTGGCTAAGTAAATCGGTCCTATCATGGAAGACTTCAATATTGATGTTTTGTTGGATTCTTAATATATCGACGTCATTGGATAGTACCGGATCAAACAATATCTCTGAGAAGAACTGCAACAAACCCTGATCCCCTTGGACGCTATCAACAATGTCAACCATTTCACGGTGATACGTTTTGAGCCTGTTTGCGAGAAGTCCGGCGGAAAGCACAGGTTGAAGTCCGACATCAACAGTATCTGGCACCTCGCGGGTTATGTGCACGGATGCAGGTCGATAGACAATGGCGTCCCCTTCTTTGTAAAGGCTTTTGACTTGGTTTGCGGCAGCCTGAACGCGACTAACCAACGCATCATCAACTAAGCTTTGTGTGAGAATGCTGAATTCATCACCACCAGTTCGGACTACAATGTAGTCTTCTCCTAATTCTTTTTCAATTGCCGCAATGACGTCATAAATGAGGTAATCTCCCACAATATTCGAGGGCTGCCCGCCAACATCGTTTGCGCCGCGGATATTCGTGAAGTCAATCGTCAAGGCGTTGTAGCTATTACCAAGGAGATACCGAAGCACGAATGATCGGAAGACCGGGATAGCTGACCTGTTATTTTTATATTGGGCTTGAACTTCTTCTGTTATAGCAGGGTCTTGCGGCAAGATGGCAGAGGGTAAAACTTTCTGGAAACCAGGATCGATTAATCGGCGCTTAATGAACGAGGTAATTTGATCTGCATTTGGGAGGACGCTGAGCTTATCAAAATCAATAGAAAGGTTTTCCAGGACTTTTTCTGTCATAGCATCAACCGATGGTGGCGATCGACCGGTCGGCTGAGGAGTTTGCGGTGTCGCTGGAGGCAGAAGGCTCGGGAAGAATCGCCCGAGAAACTGCCGAATCGGCGCAATCCATCCTTCCCCTACTTTCTGCAATTCCAAAAGCGGCACGGAAAATTCATAGCGTCGGGTATTACTTCTTTCAATCCAGTCCTCTTTTGTCCCGACCTTTGCGTAATTCCAAAAGACATAACTATCGCTATATCCAAATTCTGCTGAATCACCACCTTCTGTTTCTATAATCCCGTCGACCCCAATTTCTCGCATAAAAGTCGTAAGCGCGAGATTCGATGGACTTCCTAACCACTGCAGATAGGAATACCCTTGAATATACATTGTGCCAAGGAGATATCGAGGGTCAATTTCTGTAAGTTCACCTGACTCAATCCGGTTATAGATCGAATTCAACAAGCGAGTATATTCAGTTTCATGATTGGTGTATAAAGCATGAGTCATTCCGGTTAATGATTTAATATGCTCTAAACGCTCTGGCTTGCGCCCAAACCACCAAGAAATGTACGCTTTCACAAGGGCCGGAGGAACTCTATTTCGGGCATCGAGTAGGGATGCTCGGTAAGGAATAACTGCAGTTACGAAACCTTCGCCCTCCCCTCGTGTTCTTCCGTATAATTTTGCTTGCGTTTGATCATCTGTAGTGTATAGACCCACTCCAAGAGTCTGTCCTGCATCTGCATCGTCGTCTAATTCCTCGTCATAGTTTAAACGCACTGAAAGCGGCTTTTTTGACCCGTGCCAAAGTACAATCTCGTCAGGCCGTGGAGAATTAATATCAACCGTCAGTGGATCTGTTTGCCCCAAAACAAGAAGGGGAACAGCTGCATCATTAATGACAATCTCGCTTACTGTGTTTGTGTTATCAAGTTTCTTTCGTATGGTAAAGGTTTTAAAATCAGGAACATTCGTAATAGGTGCAGTGGTACTCCCCGTGTCTACTCCCTTCTTGCCAAACAAAGATCTGACTCTATTTGCCGCCTCCGCCTTGATAACTCCCTCTAGCTCCCACAGCGCCTTCCACCAAAACCCAATAAACTCTCGAGTAAGCGAGCGAGATTTCGCTGGCCCCTGGAAATATTCTTCATATACGGCATCGTATGGCCTCAGCGTATCTCCCGGAAGAATACCTTGGTTTCGTAAACTCAACTCTTTTTCATAATCAGCATTGTGAGCCTGAATCAAACGTAATCTTGTCTGCCACAAATCTACTTTTCTCTGTGCAGTAGCAGTAAATGGTATAAGAGCTGGCTGAACCTTGACTGCCCCAGAGTTGCTTTGACCACTTGGGTAGTAGTACTCTATTACATTCTTTCCTATCGTACTTACAACTGGTCTGCCAGACATATACTCACTGTCACTTTGAAAAGAAGTCAAAACTACTACAACAACTATTTTGTCATTCGGCAGTTTCACTAAAGCAAAATCGTGCGCAACAAATATTTTATCGGCCGG
>Ga0209541_10001647_pt1 | contig 43935 bp, 54 predicted proteins | sample RifCSPlowO2_01_FD_184027 | JGI IMG/M metagenome (GOLD analysis project Ga0209541, IMG submission 184027) | Groundwater microbial communities from Rifle, Colorado - Rifle CSP2_plank lowO2_0.1 (SPAdes) (version 2) | ecosystem: Environmental > Aquatic > Deep subsurface > Groundwater | place...
TATATTCTGTTCTTCAAGATTATTAAGAATCCACTGAGAACCGCTTACAGCTAGGTCACATTCCCTTGCTATATTGTTGATATAGTTCTCGCTGTAAGAGCCTGTTGCCAGAAACTTCAATACCTTGCCTTGTTTTTCTGTTATCATCTTACTGTATAATCATTCAGTATTACTGTATAATCATTCAGTAGAATATATAAAGGTTTCTATTTTATTTTACTTTTTATCTCACAAGCCTGGCAAATCTCTTTTGAGCTTGGCTCTTTGCATAATTTACAATAATTTATCTCATTATAATTTTTGTATCTCTCTTTTAATATTGGCAATATTTCAAGAAATGAATTTATTATAGAATGCTTTGTCCCTGGATATTTTTCCTCAAACTTGTTTATAAATTCCCTCACGTTTATCCTATAAGATTCTGTGTTATAGGGACATTCGCAGAATTTTATCTTGAAATTCTTAAGATAAGCATAAGTTGTAACTTCTTTTTCTGTAATCAAGTAAAAAGGCTTTATCCTTCTTATGAATTTCTTGTCATCCTTTATTCCAGTTATAGGCCCGAGCCTTGCTGAAACTTCCGGATTATTCCTGAACTGGTTCATCAGAATTGTCTGGACCTCATCATCAAGATTATGGCCTGTTGCTACCTTGTCAAAATTCAACTTCCTTGAATATTTATTGATCAAATGTCTCCTGAAAACTCCGCAGATAGAGCATGGCTTCATCTTTAATTTTTTTATTAAATTATCCAATGGGTAACCAATTTCATCTTTATAGGAAATTATATTCAACTTGACTCCTAACTCCTTGCAGAAATCCTTGGCATCTTTTATTGTCCTGTCCCTGTAACCTTTTATGCCTTCATCAATCAATAATGCCTCTATGCTGAATCTTTTTTTACTTTTTAGCTTGTTTAACAAGTACAATAAAGACAAAGAGTCTTTTCCTCCGCTAATTGCCACGCCAATCTTTTCATTTGGCTCTATTAACTTGAACTGGGAGATTGTCCTGTTAAATTTCCTTTCAAAATATTTAAAGAAGCATGACTTGCATAATCCTTTAGTATTGTTTGGAGGGAATATTACAGGATTGAGCTGGCATCTACTGCACATCTATCCACCCGATATAACACTCAAGAACTTTACTTCATCATTATCTTTCAGCTTTTCATTCCTTGGAGTTAACTGGTTATTTTTTACTATTATTACTTCTTCTTTGTTGATATTCAAATTTTTTATAAGGCCATCTATGTCTTTTGCCTTTACATTCATCTTTTTATTCTGCCTTTCTATAAAGACTTTAACCATTTTTCAACTTCTTCCTTATTGGTATCTTCAAAGATAATGTAACCATTCCTATTTATTATTATTCTCGGCTTTATTATTATTATATTATCCTTTTTTAAGATTGTCCTATACTTTTTAGAGAGAATATTTAAATCTAACTTCTTGTGAAGATTAATTGAATAATTATTTCTGCATAGCTTGATTATCTGAATCTCTTTCTTCCTCAAAGGCTTTAATTTTATTTTATCAAAAGTATTGTTCCATATGTTAAACCTGATTAGATCTTTCTCATGAGGTTGATTAAGCAAAATTTTTATTGCCTGCGTTACTGCTATTGATGCTGTCATGAATGATGTAGTGTTTAATATCCCATGCTCATCGCAGGAATCTAAAGAAATATTTTTATGATACAAATCTGACAAAGAATTATTTACAACATAAACCAACCCTATTGTTTTCAATGCTGCTGTATGAATCCATGGAATTTTTTTATAGCAGTAAGAGTCTATCAAGAATCTTGTTTCTAAATTATCTGTGCAATCTATAACCAAATCTGAATCAAGAATATTTATGTTTAATGAGTTTAATCTTTCATTTAAGATTTTTATTTTTATATCCTTGTTTGTTTTCTTAAGATATTTTGCTAAAGTTTTTGTCTTGTATTTCCCTATGTCTTTTCTTGAATAAATCTGAGAGGATAAATTTTCAATTGAAACCCTGTCAAAATCTATAAGATTGAGATTAACTCCGTTTTTAGCAAGCAATAATGCCATAAAACTCCCTAAAGAACCAAGACCAACTATTGTGACTGTCTTCTTCTTTAATTCATCAATATTTATTATTCTTCTGACTCTTTGGTATTGCATTTTAAATAAAAATAATATTATTTACTCTCAATTCCTTTTTTTATTTTATTAAAGCATTCTTATTTTCCATTTTTTATCAATAATATTTAAATTTGTCTTTTTAACAGTTGTATAATAATCTAATTTTCCCTTATTTTTAAGCATTCTGTAAATTTTAGAACTGTCTGTTAAATAACCAACTATTTTCATTATCTTAATATTATTATATTTAATAGCATAATCAACTAGTTTTTCCTTATTATATCCTTTTAATTCTGGAAGAATCTTGCTCAAACCCCCAAGATATTCTGGATAATCCAAAGCATCTATTATTGTTCTTTCTTTGTCAGAATAGGGATATTTGTATTTTTTAAGAATGCCAAACAATTTATCTTTTCTAACTTTAAAATATTTGAATTTATAATGCAATATGTTCCTATCTGTAGAATATTTTATGTTAAATACAAATAGTTTATTTGGGATTTGTTCTGTAAATCCATGCAGATTAAATGCATTATACAACCCAATGTAGTAATCATTTGACTCAAGAAAGAGTTCATTGAGTTCAAGTTCATTTACTCCTACTTCTTTATTTAGTGAACTCATTGGAATTACGATGTAATGCTCTCTTTTAATATGGACTAATCTTTTTTTTAATAACATTGATTTGATGAGATATTTAGGATTTTCTGATATTTTATATTTGGAGATAAGGTTAAGCAAATCTTTTCTCAATATTATTTTGTAACTTTTGTATTCCAAAATACTAAGAAGTTTTTCTTGATTTGGTGTTAAACCATGTGTTTTTTCCATTTCAGATAAGTCCTAATATGCTACCTTATCTAAAACAAAAACAATATATAAACTTTACTGTTTTGTATATAATTGTAATAAAATGCCCCGCTTCATATTTCAAATAAATTTTACTTAATGTCGCGGTTGAATTTCATGGCTATTATTGACAATAGCACTATTAATGGGTATGTAGCCTTAGTTGTTCACTAAGACAAAAGAATAAAGAAAAAATAATTTAAAATAAATAAAGAAAAAGAATTTATAAATTTAACAATGGCTCAAACTCTGACCATGGCTGAGAACCGCTCAATAATTGCCCATTAACAAAGAATGCCGGGGTTCCTGAAACACCATAACTCTGACCATCTTCCATATCCTTGTTTATCTTATCCTGATATTTCTTTGAATCAAGACATGAATTAAATTTGGTTGTATCTAACTTCAAGTCAGATGCATACTTCTTCAAATCATTTATTGTCAATGCATTCTGGTTATTGAATAATAAGTCGTGATACTCCCAGAACTTGCCCTGCTCATTTGCACATTCAGAAGCTAATGCAGAAGGCATAGCATTTTCATGGAAGCTTAATGGAAAATGCCTGAATACAAATTTTATTTTTCCCTGTTTAGCCAATTCCTCTAATTTAGGAACAGCTGCCTCATAATCTGAGCCGAATCTTGCTTTTCCTGCAACATCATCAAAAGCCAATCCGCAAAATGGGCATTGAAAATCTGCAAATTCTACAACAACATTCTCTGCATCTTCAGGACCTAGAAAAACACTATCAGCAGCAGAAACCTCCACAACACCTGCTGAACCTTGAGAGCTATCAGTTACAATTGCTCCTGTCAAGTCTATTGCTCCTGGAAACAATAATTTGCCATCAGATGAGATATAAACTTCTGAGATTTGTCCGCCTACATTTAAAGTAGCTTTTATCAAATCATTGCTTAATTTTTCTGAGCTAACTAATGTTGCTTCTACCCCTTGTTCTGCCAAAATGTTATCATTCAAGTAACTAACCACATTTCCTGTTATCTTATTTGCAGAGCCACTAAAACTAAACACATTAAATATTGCCAATATGAACAAAACAGCAAAAACTATTGTTGTTATCTGCCATAGATTTATTTTTACTTTGTCTTCTTCCATAATAAACCCCCTAAACTAAAAATAAGAAAAATCCTATGTTTAAAAATGTTTGTATAAAAAAGAAAAAGGTGTCTATTTGCCAGATACACACCATAAACCAGTCAATACGAATGCTGCTGTCCACCAGCTGATTCCCCAATTAAACAAACCCAAATCAACCAATAGATATAAAACACCTGCAATCAATGTAATCCATCCAAGCCATCCTGGACAATTTTTTGCCATTATTGAAGCACCTCCTTTTAGAAATTAGATAGTTTAATTAATATAAAAGCTTTCCTTTTTCAGTAAAATGGAATTCAAGAAATCATTTTTAGAGAGATACAGCAAATTAACTGATATCAATGAATTCAAGAAGTATTGCTCAAGAGAATTCAGGAAATCAATAAGAATTAACACATTAAAGATTTCTGTGAAAGACTTTTTGAAGAGGATTAATTTGGAATTAGAAAAGATAAAATGGTGTGATGAAGGTTTTTTTGTCAATGACAGAATTACTCTGGGAAATATGAATGAGCATTTCCTTGGTTATTTTTATGTTCAGGAAGCTACTTCTATGTTACCCTCTTTAGCTCTTGATATTAAAAAAAAAATTCTTGACATGTGCGCTGCTCCTGGCTCAAAAACAGGGCAAATTGCTGCAATGATGAAAAATAAAGGCTTAATCATAGCTAATGACAAGGATTACATAAGACTGAAAGCTTTAACTTTGAACTTGCAGAGGTTAGGAGTGATAAACACAGTTGTTACAAACATGAAAGGTTATTTCATAAAGGAAAAATTTGACTCTATATTATTGGATGCTCCCTGCTCTGGAACCGGAACCATAAGAAAATCACCCGGAACCTTGCAGATATATAATACAAACATGATAAGAAAATTATCTGCTGAGCAGAAAGGATTGATTAACAATGCATTTAATATTTTAAATGATAATGGAAGTTTAGTTTATTCTACATGCAGCCTTGAGCCGGAAGAGAATGAGGAAGTTGTAAATTTTTTATTGAACAGATATGATAATGCTAAGGTTGAAAGAATAAAATTCAAAGGTTTAAAGACAAGCGATTCTGTTTTAGAATTTGAAGGCAAGAGGTACAATGATGAAATAAAAGAATGCATCAGGATATGGCCACAGGATAATGATACTGATGGTTTCTTTGTTGCAAAGATAAGAAAGATTGGATAAGTTTTTATATTTTCTCATTAAAAAATATTTTTATGAATGAATTAGAAGAAAAATTAACAAAGCAAATAACACCCCGTCAATTAACTCTAAGTGATTTGGGAATAAATTATAAGAAACCAACAAAAGAAGAAACACAAGAAAGTACACATGGTTCAAGTAGATATGGTTGGATAAATCAATTAGATTTATTTTATTTTCAAGAAATATTATCTTTGAATTAAGTGGGCTCGCGGGGATTTGAACCCCGGACCTCTGGTTTTCCTAGATATGTACCAGAGTAAGCCATATAAGACTTGCACAGCTTTTTGCTTCAGTGCTCTAGCCAGGCTAAGCTACGAGCCCTCAATGGAAATCTAGAAAACAAGCATATTTAAAGATTATGTAAATTAGACTCTTTTGTATTTTCCATCTGGATTTTTTTCAAAGGTAATAGCTCTTGAATCTCTATAATGCGGGCATATTATCAAAGGACTTAATACATACCCCTTTGCATCAACAACATTTCTACCTTTATCATTACCATCCCACTCTTTCCTTTTATTTGCCTTCAATTCTTCAAGCTCTTCTGAAGTAAGAGTATCTTGATTTAATTTCTCTGTTAAAGATCTACAACGATAACAAGAATTGGCATTATGAATCATAATTTTAACTTTAATCATAAAAAGGTTTATAAATGCTTCTTAATATTTTCATTATTGGAGATTATGAAAATGGCTGAGGTCACAAAAGAATTGCAGGATAAGGCTTATGAAGCTATCGAGCTTGCCAAGAAAACAGGAAAAATAAAGAAAGGAACCAATGAGGTTACCAAGGCAGTTGAAAGGGGGAATGCAAAACTTGTTGTTGTTGCCAACAATGTAAACCCAAAGGAAGTTATAATGCACATTGAACCTTTGTGCAAAGAAAAAGATATTCCTTACATCACTGTAGACAGCAAAGAAGAATTAGGGGCGGTTTCAGGATTGCCTGTCGGAACATCTTCAGTCGCTATTATCAAAGAAGGGGATTCTTCCAATATTATCAAGGAGATTAGGGTTAAGATAACAAAGTAGAATGGCAGAGAAAAAAGGCAAGGAAAGGAAACAGGAAAAGAAAGAAAAAAGAAGAGAGAGAAGAGGGATAGTTCAAACACAAGAAAAAATCAAATTCACGCAAGAGACCGGGGGATTATTTTCTGCTGCTTATCCTGCAACCGTTGAAGAAATAATAGGAAGAACAGGGACAAGAGGAGAAGCAACGCAAGTGAGATGCAAGGTATTGGATGGAAGAGATGAAGGAAAGATTTTAAGAAGAAATGTAAAAGGCCCTGTGAGAATGGGGGATATTTTAATGCTTAGGGAAACTGAAATAGAAGCAAGGAAATTAACACAGGCTAGAAAATGAGCAACTGTTCATTCTGCGGAAAGAGCATTGAAAAAGGAACTGGAAAGATGTTTGTATTTAACAGTGGAAAAATCAGTTGGTTCTGTTCTAAAAAATGCGAGAAGAACATGTTAAAACTAAAAAGGAAACCGCATAAGATTAAATGGACAAAAGAATACAGAAGAATTTCTAAAAAATGATTGAAAGAACATTAGTGCTAATCAAACCAGATGGAGTTGAAAGAGGATTAGTCGGAGAGATAATTTCCAGGTTTGAGAAAAGAGGATTAAAAATCATTGGAATAAAAATGGTGAGAGTCAACAAAGAATTGGCTATGAAGCATTACACAGAAGACATCTCAAAAAGAAGAGGAGAAATTGTAAGAAAAAGGCTGATGGGATTCATTGTCAATAATCATGTAATTGCCATTTGTTTAGAAGGAATAGATGCAGTTGAAAATGTGAGAAGAATGGTTGGAGAAACAGAGCCGAGAGCTGCACTGCCGGGAACAATAAGAGGAGATTATGCACACATAAGCTATAATTATGCTGATAATAAAGGGATTGCAATTCCTAACTTGGTTCATGCTTCTGGAAGCAAGGAAGAAGCTGAAAAAGAAATTTCATTGTGGTTTTCACAGGAAGAATTATTCAGCTATGAAAGTGTACATGACAAGCATGTGATTTAGTTCCTTAAATAATTATCAAAATTTCCTAAAAATATCAAATAATTTAAATCTCCAGTATATTTTCCATTAACTATCTTTGATTTAACATGTTCTGTTAAAATACTCATTAAAACGCTTATTGTCATATATCCAACCCTTTCATCTAACTTTTCTGTCATTTACATATCCTCTGGCATTCCCCTCGGGGGCATTCCAGGACTTGGACCTCTATCAGTGCCAGATGCAATAACATCATCTATCCTCAAGATTAATTCTGCAACCTCTGTAGCTGATTTCACTGCCTGAGTTTTAATTTTTAATGGCTCTATAATCCCTTCCTTGAATGCATCTATTGGCTTTCCAGTAAAGACATCTATGCCAATATTTTTCTCTTTCTCATGCCTTGATCTCAATTCAGCTAATATATCTATTGGGTCTAGACCGGCATTCTCTGCAAGTGTTCTTGGAATTATTTCTATTGCATTAGCAAATGCCAATGCTGCCAACTGCTCCCTTCCCAACAAGGTATTTGCATATTTCCTCAATTCCTTGGCTAATTCCATCTCTGCTGCACCTGCTCCCGGAACTATCTTGTTATATTTAACTGAAGCTGACAAAACTCCAAGAGAATCTTTCACAGCCCTTTCTATCTCATCAACAACATGAGATGTACCACCCCTAATCAATAATGTTACTGATTTTGCTGATTTGCATTCCCTGATATAAGTCATCTCCTCATCCCCAACTTTCTTTGCTTCCACTATTCCTGCATTGCCTAATTCCTTTGAGGTTAAGTCATTAATATTGTTAACAACAATGGAATTTGTTGCCTTGGCTATTTTTTCCATGTCTGACTGCTTAACTCTTCTCATAGCATAAATCCCTGCCTTGGCAAGATAATGCTGAGCAAGATCATCAATGCCTTTCTGGCATATAACAACATTTGCTCCTGAATCAATGACTTTTTTTGCCAATGTCTTGATTATCTTTTCTTCCTGCTCAAGAAAAGCCTGAATCTGGTCAGGAGAATTTATCTGGATTTTTGCATCTATTTCAGTTGATTTAATTTCAAGAGCTGCATTCAATAAAGCTATTTTTGCATTCTCTACTTTTTTTGGCATTCCAGGATGGACTCTTTCCTTGTCAATGAGAATTCCCTTTATCAATTCTGAGTTTTCAACGCTTTCACCTGTCTTTTTCTCTATCTTGATATCATCCAAAGAAACTTCATTGCCCTCTTTTACCTGCAAAACTGCTTCTACTGTCAATTCTGCTAATTTTTCCTTTGCTATCTCTGCCCCTTTTCCCGTCATTGCTGTCAATGCAATATTCTTGTATGTATTTGAATCATGGATATCTTCTGCAATATGCTCATTTAATATTTCCAGTGCTTTTTCAGAAGCTTTCCTGTAACCTTTTATTATAACAGTCGGATGTATATTATCATCCAATAATGTTTCTGCATTCTTCAATAATTCGCCTGTCAGAATTGCAACTGTTGTAGTGCCATCACCAACCTCATTATCCTGGGTTTTTGCAACCTCAACAATCATCTTTGCTGCTGGATGCTCAACTTTAATTTCATCCAGGATGGTTGCGCCATCATTTGTGACTATTATATCCCCTAAAGAAGAAACAAGCATCTTGTCCATTCCTTTTGGGCCCAATGTTGTCCTGATTGTCTCTGCAACAGCCTTGGCTGCCATAATATTATTTCTCTGGGCATCCCTGCCTATTGTCCTTCTTGAGTCTTCCGGTAAAATAAATATCGGCTGAACTTGGTTTGTCATTTTACCTTACCTCCAACCTCGTTTTATGTTTATCTATCTTTTCTGTACTATACTTAGATCGCAAAAGATTTAATAATTTTCCGAATGTCTCTCCATATACTACATTTACCCTTTTACCAATAGGGTTATTTCCCTTCATCTTAATTCTTTCTCCACTTGCTATTTTTGAATAAAAAGATTCCCTTGTTTTATCATATTCACTTGAATCAAATAAAAGAGACTCTCCATCCCGTGTTATTCTTCCCAAAGGAAATCTTTTGTGATGTTCATCATACCCATTTGGATTAAAATAAAAATGCAAGGAGTTTTCTGATTCGTCTACCCTAACACCGCGTATTTCTTCACGAACTCTTTCTGTTATATCTGCAATTTCCATGATAGAATTCGTTAAAATTTCATATTTAAACCTTTCTATTATTTACTTAAGAGTAGTTTGTATCAAGTTTAGATAAAAATAATTATTTAGAATCAGTATACTTCTTAACTAATTTAGTTAATATTTCCCGTCAAAATCCTCAAACTCCTCTTCAGAGTGTTTCTCCTTTTTGTCATATCTTCCTGCTTTTTTCCAGCCCTGAACCCATCCCTGCATTTCAGGCTCTAATTCGTCATCCATTTCATACTCTTCATCTTCTCTAATTTCTTCATCTACAAAATGGTCTTCATCTCTCATGCTACACCCCCAAAGAATGATTTGTTTACTTTTATATTTAAATCTGTGTTGTATTAATTACCACAACATTTATATAATTTTAAGAAATACACTTTTATATGAATGAAAATTTTTTATTAGACCTTGGATTTAGCAGGAATGAATCCAGAGTATATCTTGTTTTGTTAAAGAATGGATTAAGCAACCCGACAGAGATTTCCTCAAACACATCAATACACAGAACAAATGTTTATGATTGCCTGGGCAGATTAATTGAAAAAGGATTGGTAAACTACATTTACAAGGAAGGCAAGAAATATTATCAGGCTTCTGATCCAAATAAAATTAAGGATATTTTGAAGGAAAAAGAGCAGAAATTTTATGAAATACTTCCCCAAATGCTAAAAATTAGGCAGGTTACACAAAATAAAGAATTAGTAGAAATTCACAAGGGTATGAAAGCACTAAGAATGAATTTGTATACTTTCCTAAGAAAAAGAAATCCCATTCTTGTTTACGGAATTCCTAAAATAGCACTTTCCCTCTTGGAGGACTTTATTTACATTTATCATAAAAAAAGAATAAAAAGGAAGACTATTATGAAGCATATATACGATGAAGATGCTACAAAAAGGATTAAGGAATTAAACAAAATGCCTTATACTTATGCGAGATACTTACCAAAGATGAAAAATTCTCCTGTATCCACAAATATTTGTGGTGATGAGATTGTATTTATATTATGGAGTGAAATTCCCTATATAATCAAGATAAAAAACAAGGGGATAGCAGATTCCTACAAGAATTACTTTAATTTATTGTGGGGAATATCTAAAAAATAATTAAATATTAAAATGTTCTCTCAATCTTAAAAATCCATTTTTATGGCTTAACAAATAATCTTTAATTCTAGTCTCTTCCTCTGTTAGCACCCCTAACAATTTTCTTCTATGATCCGCTGGAATTTTACTTAAATCAAAATCATCATCAATTTTAGAATAACCTTGAAAATAAATAACAGGAACGCTTGCATAAGTGGGTCCTCTTGGGAGTTCTAATCCACTCCTGCACATCTCACTTAAATTAATATCTATAGCTGCTGTGTCTTTACCCCCATTTAATATGCGATATAAACTTTCTGAGATTTGAACTGCAGGAACAGATGGAGTCCCCTCAGGTGCTGTATCTCTATATGTACTCTCACCGTATTCTGCTGTTTCTTCAGATAATCTTTCTATTCTTCCCTCAAAATTATCAAAGAAAATAGATAAACTTTGATTGTTATATATATGATTTCTTTTTTTGTCTGGTGAACCAACCCTTATATTGGTAACAAGTAAGCCATAACCATGTGGACCTAAAACATCCACTTCTACATAAGTATCTTTTAATTGCGAGTTAAAATCTTTTCTCAACCAACCAGTTAGAATATGCTTAGCTCTGATATAGTCAAGCCTGGTAAACCCTATAATATTTGGTTTTTCTTGTTGTGAGTATAAACGTGCTACCAAACAATTTGGAGTCACAGGATTAGTAGCTATTAATAGGGTAGCCTTACTATCTTTTATCCCTTCCATTACCTCCTTTATATCACGAAAATATTGCCCTGTTAAATCTTCTCTTGTTTTATTCCCCCCTTCTCTTCTTCCTATAACAACTATTATTACACCAGAATTTTGACCTAATTCATAAAAATCTCCGGTTCTATCAATATTAAAATTACTATCCATAGTTGACACTTGATTAATCACTCCTTGAACTCTTTCTATTTCTTTATTTTTAGGCCTAGAATAAGCTAGAACTCCATCCAATCCTAAACGCTTGTGTGATTCAACAAGTTGTGTGACTAAGGCTTCACCTATTCTGCCCATCCCTATAATCCCTATTCTTTTATTATCTAATTCAGGCAATACTCTAATAGGCATTTCTAATTCAATACTTGTCATATATACTAATACCCCCACTAACCCCCTTCTTAAGTATATTTTTAAATCTTTCTTTCGGCATTTTTAGTTAAACTTAAATAAATTCAAAGACTTATTTTTATTATGTATTATGAGGACTTGGTTAATATTTATTCCCAGCTAGAGAAAACAGCAAAGAGACTGGAGAAGGTTGGCATTATTTCTGAATTCCTAAAAAAAGCAAGCAAGGAAGATTTAAGCAGAATAATTAATTTACTGCAAGGAAAAGTATATGCTGACTGGGAAGAGTTAAAGTTAGGAGTAAGCGAGAGATTAATTTTAAAAGTAATCAATCAAGCTACTGGAATTTCTCAGGACAAGATTGAAAATTTGTGGAAGAAGAAAGGTGATTTGGGGAAAGTTGCCGAGGAGTTAATCAAAGATAAGCATCAAAGAACATTAACAAGCAAAAAATTAACTCTTGACAAGGTTTATGAAAACCTGAGAAGATTATCTGAATTTGAAGGCGAGGGCACTGTAGGAAAAAAAGTTTCCTTGGTTACTGAATTACTGACTAATGCAAATCCTGAAGAAGCAAGGCATATTGTAAATACTGTCATTGGTGATTTAAGGGTGGGGGTTGCTGCAGGAATCATAAGGGGTTCTATTGCAAAAGCATTTGACAAGGATGTCAATGAAATTGAGGAAAATTACAACTTAAGCGCTGATTACGGGAAAGTTGCTGAGTTATGCAAGGAGGGTAGATTAAAATTAAGCTTAGCACCTGGAAAACCAATAAAGGTAATGCTTGCTATAAAAGTGAAGGATATAGAAGAAGCCTTTGAAGCTGTTGGGAAACCTGCGCAATGCGAATATAAATTAGATGGATTTAGATTGCAATGCCACTTTGATGGCAAGGAAATAAAATTATTTACAAGAAGGATGGAAAATGTCACAAAGCAATTTCCAGATGTTGTTAGATGTCTCAAGGAAAGTGTAAAAGGAAAAAGCTATATCCTTGATTCTGAAGCTGCTGGAATAAACAGGGAAGGAAAATATTTACCCTTCCAGAATATTTCACAGAGAATAAAGAGAAAGTATGATATAGAAAAAATGGCCAAGAATTTTCCTGTTGAATTAAATGTCTTTGATATTATTTATCACAATGACAAGAACTTGATGAATGAGCCTTTGATTAAAAGGAGAGAATTACTTGAGAGAATCATTGATGAAAAGAAGGGTAGGATAATCTTAACCGAAAAATTAGTCACTGATGACAAAAATAAAGTGAAAAAATTCTATGATGAAGCAATAGAATCTGGAACTGAAGGATTAATGATTAAGAATCTAGAAAGCAATTTCAGACCAGGAAGATATGTCAATGGCTGGGTTAAACTAAAACCAGTATTAGAGCCTCTTGATTTAGTAATAACTGGAGCAACATGGGGGGAAGGCAAGAGAAGCAAATGGCTTTCAAGCTTCATTGTCTCATGCAGGAAAGATGACAAATATTTGGAAATAGGAAGAGTTGGCTCTGGGGTTAAGGAAAAAAATGAGGGGGTGAAATTTTCTGAGTTGACTAAGGAATTAAAGAAATTGATAATTAAAAGTTCTGGAAAAGAAGTTGAAATTAAACCAAAGATCATAATTGAAGTTAGTTATGAAGAAATACAAAAAAGCCCTACTTATGATTCTGGCTATGCCTTGAGATTTCCAAGAGTTTTGAGGGACAGAACCAATGATAAAGGTTTAAGCGATGTTGATACCATTGAGAGAGTTAAAAAAATTTATCTTAACCAGCGCGGACAGAAATAATGACGTGGGAAGATATCAAAAGATCAGAGTTATACAAAAGATTTCAGAAAGCTTATGAATCAAGCAATAAAAGTTTTAATTTTAGATTTGGAAGTTTGGAATACTGGAGTTTGTGCAATCAATATATAGAATTTGTAACTCATAGAAGTAATAATGAGACAATGCCGTATAATGCACTTTTTGCATTATTTTACAATCAATTATCCGACGATGTTAAGAGAATTCTGCTGTAAAAGTTACACTACAAACAATAACACTTTAGAATAGTAATATTTAAATATTAATAGAGTTACCTATTACAAGTAATAAGTTATTATTACTGAGAAATTCAACAAAAAAAGAGGGTGATTAGCCCAGGGGGTTAGATGAATGATTGTTAAAGAGGAATTTTTAAACAAACTAAGGCAATTTTTTGGATTAAATCTGTATGAAGTGAAAATATGGACTGCACTGCTTTCTAGAGGTGTTTCAACTGCAGGAGAACTGTCAGACATAGGGGATGTTCCGAGATCAAGGGCTTATGACATTCTTGAAAGCCTGGAGAAAAAAGGATTTGTTGTAATGAAATTGGGAAAGCCAATAAAATACATTGCAGTTGAGCCAAAAGAAGTTGTTGAGAGATGCAAGAAATTAATGTTTGATGATGCAAAAGAAAAAGTAAAGAGATTGGATGATTTAAGGGGCGGGGATTTATTAAGTGAGTTAGAATTACTGCACAAGCAGGGAATTGAATTCATTGAGCCTACTGACTTATCAGGAGCAATAAGGGGCAGGCACAACATGTATGCTCATATGGAGACTTTGTTGAAAACTGCAGAGAAAAATGTTTCAATAATGACAACAAGCAAGGGTTTAGTCAGAAAGGTTGAATCATTGAAGCCAACCCTGGAAAAATTAAAGAGAAAGGGCGTTAACATAAGAATTGTCGCTCCAATAACAAAAGAATGCGCTAATGTTGCCAAAGACTTGAGCAAGATTGCAGAAGTAAGGGCATCAAATGGAAGCAAGGTAATTGGAAGATTTGTGATTGTAGACGGAAAGCATGTGATGTTCATGGTAATGGATGATGATAAAGTGCATCCAACCTATGATATAGGGGTATGGGTAACAACACCCTACTTTGCAAGCACTCTGGACAATTTCTTTTTAAATGCCTGGAAAGACATGACACCTTTGGTTAAGGTCAAAGTTTAATTTCTTTCTTTTTTATTTCTTTGTATAATTCCGTCAGCCTTCTTGACCTGTCTTTAATGATTTCAGAAGATAATTGCTTTAATTTAGAAGCTCTTGTTCCAGGCCTTGATGAAAACATAGAGATATTAAGAACTTCTGGCTTAGTTTCTTTGATTAAATCAAGAGTTTCCTGAAAATCCTGCTCTGTTTCTGTTGGATAACCAACTATTAAATCAGTTGATATTGTAATATTTGGAAATTCCTCCCTGAATTTAAAGACAATTTCCTTGAAATTTTCAACTGTATGAATCCTCAACATGTGTTTTAAAACCTTTTCACTTCCACTTTGCACGGGAATATGCAAGAATTTCATTATATTCTCATTCTTATAAATTTCAACCAAATCATCCAATATCCTTTTTGCATGCCATGGATTCATCATTCCAACCCTTATCTTGTAATTTCCTTTTACAGTAATTAGCTCATTCAACAATTCCACTAAACTAGTCTTAATATCAAACCCGTAGCATCCATTATCCTGGCTTGTTAAATAAATTAATTTACAACCACCATCAACAGATTTTTCCAAGGCTCTTTTTATATCCCCAATCCTATAAGAAAATAAGTGTTTACGAGATAATTTAGTTGCGCAGAAAGAACAACCTGAAAGGCAACCCTGACTTATAGGAATGATGCCAATATTTTTCTTGTTTCTTACTATAGGGATATTTAACCTGTTAGGTTCCTTCTTATCTGAAAACTCATCATGTGGATTTTCTATTATATTTGGAAGTTTATTTATTGAGTTAGTATCAAATACTGCTGTGACTTCTGGAATATGTTTTCTTATATCAATAGTTTTAGTTAAACAGCCACCAACTATAACCTTTTTATTTTTAACAGTATCCCTTATATATTGCAATTCTTTACTCTGACTTGCATTTTTCACAGAACAAGTGTTTATCACAACAAAATCTGCCTCATTTTCTGAATTAACTAAATTGTAACCTTCTTCTTTTAATAATCCTGCCATAGCTTCTGAATCTGATTGGTTCGCAACGCATCCATAAGTCTTAAGATAAATTTTCATAATTTTTTTTAGAAAAGAATATTAATAAAATTATCTGTTCAATATATATTATCAACTAAAGTAGTTTTTATAAATCCAAATTAATTTTTCATTTGTGTCACAAATAAAATACTTGATATTTACTGGAGGAGTTCTTTCTGGATTAGGCAAGGGAGTTGCTGCTGCTTCAATAGGAAGGTTAATTGGAAACAATCTCAAGATTCTGCCGATAAAAATGGACGGTTATTTGAATTATGATCCTGGCACTATGAATCCTATTGAGCATGGAGAAGTCTTTGTCCTTGATGATGGCGGAGAAGTGGACATGGATTTTGGGCATTATGAAAGGTTTCTTGGAATTATATGCAAATTTGAGTGGAACATAACAATGGGAAAAATATTCCATTCATTGCTTGAGAAGGAAAGAGAGGGAATATTTTTAGGTAAAACTGTTCAGCTAATTCCTCATGCGACTGATGAGATAAAGGAAAAAATTTATGATTTGGTTAAAAAAGAAACTCCTGATATAGTTTTGATAGAGGTTGGCGGCACTGTGGGGGATATAGAAAATGAATTGTTCATTGAGGCTTTAAGGCAGTTAGGCAATGAAGTGGGCAGGGAAAATGTCTTGTATGTTCATCTTACTTATGTTCCTGTGCCACAGCATGTCAATGAGCCAAAGACAAAGCCAACACAGCAGAGCATCAAACTTCTTAACCAAAGGGGGATATGGCCTGATTTAATTATAACAAGAAGCAAGGATTATGTAGGAGATAAATTAAAGGAAAAAATAGCATTATTCTGCAATGTTATCAAGGATGACATAATCAGCGGGGTGAATGTTGACAATGTGTACAAAATTCCACTGATGTTTGAATCGCAGGGAATTGTTGAGAGAATAAACAGGAAATTAAACACAGATTATAAATCTGACATAGAAAAATGGAGAAAATTAGTTGATAACATAAACAATATCAACAACAAGACAATAAAAGTTGCAATATGCGGTAAATACACGAAACTTGAGGATTCTTATGTAAGCATAATGGAATCACTAAAGCACTGCTCCGGAAATTTAAAGGTCAACATAATCTTAAAATGGATTGAAACAACTGACTTAAAGAACATTGAAGAGGAGCTAAAAGATGTCAAAGGGGTAATAGTTCCTGGTGGTTTTGGATCAAGAGGGACAGAAGGAAAGATTAATGTGATAAAATATGCAAGGGAGAATAACATCCCATTCTTAGGATTATGCTTTGGTTTGCAGTTAGCTGTTATTGAATATGCAAGAAATGTATGCAAATTAGCAAGTGCTAACTCGACTGAAATTGATAAAGAGACAGAGATTCCGATAATAGACATAATTGAAGGCCATAAGGAAAGACTAGCAAAAGGAAAAACAATGAGATTAGGAAAGTATAAAGCAATATTAAAGGAAAACTCAAGAGTTTATGATTTATATAATAATAAAGAGGTTTATGAAAGACACAGACATCATTATGAGGTTAATCCAAAATATCACAAGATTTTAGAGGATAATGGACTGATTCTTTCTGGATTGTCTGAAGATAAAGTTCTAGTTGAGTTCTTAGAAATTCCCGAACATAAATTTTTCATTGCAACACAATCACATCCAGAACTAAAATCAGGTCTTGAGAATCCAGCACCATTGTTTTATGGTTTCGTGAAAGCTTGCTTAGATTAAATACCGATTATCATCTGGATTGAAATTCTTCAATTCATTCAGAGTTATTGGGGTGCATATCCTTGAGCATAATGAATTTAATGAATAAGGCAAACGAATCAATCTTATCTTGCCATAGCTTACCCAAGGATCTATCTTATATTTCATGAATTTTTTATTTAGTTCATTTCTTTCTGTCATGGATAATTTATATGATTCCTTGTCAAAGACATGAAGATGAAAACCCCTTCCAGAATAAATTATTCTTATTTTCTTGAAGTGATTTTTTAGATCATTGTAAAAATCCAATGTTATCTTTGATGCTTGGATTATCAAATCTTTATTAAAAGACCATAATGATTTTGAATGTATTATGTTTTCTGGATCAATATCAAATGCTAATTCCTGCCCAAGAAAATTATCTGAAGAAAATGCTTCTCTGAAATCAAATGTTCCAAGGCATTTTTCAGGATTCCTGTAGATATTCCTGTCATAGTATACATCCTCTGGCAGATGCTGGATTAGTTTTTTCTTTAATTCTCGGTAAGAGATATCGGGCTTTAATATAATTAACCTATTAATCTCTTTTTTATTTTTTATTATTTTTGTCTCTGTGCCTGGGTCAATTACAAAGAACTGAGGCTTGAATGGAAGAAATTTTTTTAACTTATCAATATTAAACTTGTTTTTATAAAAATATTCCCTCTGCTTTAAAGAAGATTTTTCAAATTCCATCCAAAGAGAACAAGAATTTATAATTTTTAAACTTAATCTTTGCCTACTTTGTTAAGCTTCTTTATTAATTCATCTATTTCCTCATCAGACATACCATGTCCCTTACATCCTTGCTCTAAATTTTCAAACTGGGAGGCAAAGCACCCTATGCAATGCAAGCCTGAATCAAACAATACTTCTATAGTTTTCTGATTGCCTGCCAAATCACTTAATTTGGTTTTTCTTGTGATTTTCATTTTAATTCCCTCTTCAATTCCTCTTTTGGTCTTACTCCAACAATTCTTTTAACTTCTTTTCCATTGTTGAACAATATCAATGTCGGAATGCCCATAACCCCATATGATTCTGCTACATCTCCTGATTCATCAACATTCAATTTTAAGAATTTAATATCTTTCATTTCATTTGATAGTTCTTCAATTGTTGGAGCAAGCATCCTGCAGGGACTGCACCAACTGGCCCAAAAGTCAACTAAAGATTTTCCTTTAGAGATTTCCTGCTTAAAATTTTCCGAATTTACTTCCTTAACCATTTTTAACCCCTTCTATCAACTTCCAAAGTTAAGATTATATAAATTTTTCTCTAACTCATGAATCCCATCACTATCTTATATATTAAAAATGCAACGCTGAAATAAAACAGCAAATTAAAGCCAATTCCAAAAACAATCAATATAAAATACAACGCTATCAATAAATCAAGCATGCTCAATAACTCCCCGAAGAATATTATTCCTTTTGCAATTAAATAAACAAAAGACAATAAAATTAACAGTGGAGAAACCAGCCAATGAAAATGAGTAACTATCAAAGTAAATAAAACAAAAAAATCAAGCAAAGTAAAGAGCCATATCAACATTTTAAAACTCTATGCCCTGCCTTGCCAATATTCCCTTGTCATAAGGGTGCTTTATCTTGTTTACTTCCGAGACATAGTCTGCCTTTTCAATTATTGACAAGGGCATGTCCCTTCCAGTAAGGATCAATTCCGTTTTTTCAGGCTTATTCTTTATTAAATCAAGAACCAAAGATTCTGGGATAACTCCCCATGCAATTCCTGGACCGATTTCATCAATCAAAACAACATCATAATTCATATCTTCAATAACTTCATTCCAAAATCCAAGAAACTCTTTTTTTAAACTTTCCAGTTCATCCTGGCTATATGTCTTAAAAAAAGGATGCAATGGCTTAAACTGAAAATATCTGAAACCAGAATTTTCAAAGAAAAACTGCTCCCCAGTATTTCTCTTGAACAATTGTATTATCTTAACGCTTAACCCTCTACCTAATGCCCTTAACAACAAACCCATGCCTGCAGAAGTCTTGCCTTTTCCTTCTCCCGTATATACATGGATTAAACCTAATTTTTCATTCATATTAACTGCATTTTGAATAGCCACAATCAAAGCATGTCGGCTCAGAACAACCTGAAACCATTCCTATGTTTGAGCTGAAGCATTGGGGGCAGTAAACCCTATTCCCATTATCTGCAGGATCTTCAACTAGTTTTTTCTGCTCCTTATCCTCCTGAAGAGAATCCAATGTTTTTATCTTGCCTGTCTTAATCAGGTGGTTTCTTAGTGCAACTGAGATTGCATGAGACACAGAATCAATCCTGTTCTTGCCGAAGCCATAGGGCTTCTCTGATTTTATTGAATTAAGATGCTTCAATATCCTAAAAGGATCCCCCCCAAGCTCAAAATATTTTGATAAAAGTATTGCAACTACTGTTGTTAATCCCGAAATTTCTGTTCCTGCTGGAGGCAAGTTTGCAAATACCCTTGTCGGGGTTTCTTCATTGTAATTTATATGAATATGCACCGGGCCTTGACCGGTTTGTATTTGGTAATAATCAGAAAATTCCGGCAGTTCTTTTTTCTTGTCTTCCTTCTTTTTTTCACTTATATTAAGAACCTGAAATGATTTAGAGCCATCTCTGTAAACAGTTACTCCTTTAGCCCCATTCTCATAAGCCAGCCAGTAAACTTTTTCTACGTCTTCCTCTGTCGATTCATTTTTCATATTCACAGTTTTGCTCACTGCATTGTTTACATATCTCTGGAATGCACACTGAATCAGCACATGATCTTCTGGGCTTAAATCATGAGATGTCAGGAATCTTCTCTGGATCTTTTCTGGAATTTCTTTAATACCTTGTATTGACTTATGATTGTTATTTATTTTTTCATACAATTCTTTTCTTGTCAATCCAAAATAATTATTCTGCTTTGCGATATCTTCAAAAATTAGGTTTACTTCATAAAATACATCCTTTTCCTGTGGTTTTTCTTTTCTTCTTAATGCATCCAATGATGCTGCGTTGTATCTTACATAAACTATTGAGAAAAAGGGCTCTATTCCAGATCCCTGTAATCCAGCTGTTATTGCAATTGTACCTGTTGGAGCAATAGTTGTCCTTGCGCAATTTCTTGGATATGCTTCACTTCCACTAAAATACTTTCCATTTCTGTCATAAACTGAATCCTTGAATGCAGGAAATACCCCCCTTGATTTTGCTAATTCTTCAGAGCACATCAATGAATTATCATTTATAAATTTCATGACTTCCCCTGCTTTCTTCAATGCTTCCTTGGAATTATAAGGAATGTTTAATATTGCAAGAGATTCTGCCCACCCCATTACGCCAAGACCAATCCTTCTGTTGATTTTTGCCATCTGTTCTATTTCTTCCAGTGGATAGTTATTTACATCAATAACATTATCAAGAAAATGAGTGCAGTCAAAGACGCACTGCCTTAATTTCTCATAATCAAAGTCTGTTCCATCTTTTTTTATAAATTTTGAGAGATTTATTGATCCAAGATTACATGGTTCGTTTGGCAATAAATTTTGCTCTCCACATGGATTAGTGGACTCGATTTGACCTAATACAGGAGTTGGATTGCTATCTGGATTATTCATTCTATCAATAAATATAATTCCTGGATCCCCTGTTTCCCATGCTCCCTTAATCATTTCCTTCCATACTTCCCTTGCGTTTAGCCTTCCTACTGGCTTGTTATCTTTTGGGTTAATTAAATCATATTCTTCATTATTTTTCATAGCATAAATAAATTTTTCATCCACAGAAACAGAAATATTGAAATTTTCCATTACACCAGGAGTTTTTTTCATACTAATAAATTTTAAAATATCTGGGTGTGTATAATGAAGAATTCCCATGTTAGCCCCACGACGAGTGCCTCCTTGTTTAACAACATCTGTTGCTTTGTTAAAAATTTCCATGAAAGTAATTGGTCCTGAAGCTATTCCTTTAGTTGTCATTACATTATCCCCCCCAGGCCTTAATTTTGAAAAAGAAAACCCGGTACCCCCTCCTGTTTTTTGAATCATAGCTGTATTTTTCACAGCATCAAATATTTCATCCATAGAATCCCCAACAGGCAGAACGTAACAAGCAGATAACTGCTGCAAGTCACGACCTGCATTCATCAAAGTTGGAGAATTAGGCAAGAACTCAAAATTAGACAATAATTTGTAGAATTTTTCCTCTGTTTCCTTTATTAATTCAGGATGCTTCTCTGCTATTTCATAAAGATTCTTCATGAATTTCTTGAAGTTTTCCATCCTTTCAGGATAAGTCCTCAAATTCTTATGAACCAAAAAGAACCTGAACAATTTCTTGTTGAAATCATAATCAACCCTTTCATACTGGACATTCTTGAAGATATCAAGCTCTGAAATCTTGTTTGAATAAAGAATTTCTGTCAAAGCAATATTTCTTGCAACCCCTTTTAACCATGATTCAACTGTTGGAGAATCCTTAAGATACTTATCTTTTATAACTTTCAACTGATTTTCTGTTATGTTAAGCTGTGTTAATTGCTCCATAATTTCACCTCATTTTTTTCAATTCCTCTGCAAGGTCATCTATATCCTTGAATTCCTTGTAGACAGAAGCAAATCTGATATAAGCAATTTTATCCAATAACTTTAACCTATTCATGACCTTATCACCTATCTTTTTTGATGAAATTTCATATGATTTTAAATTCCTGAGATCCTGCTCAATTTCATCAACAATTTTTTCTATCTCTTCTGATGGAATTGGCCTTTTTCCTGTTGCCTTTATTATGCTGCTTTTCAGTTTTTCCCTGCTGAAGGGCTCTCTCCTGTTGTCTTTTTTTATGACATTCAAATCAAACTCAACTTTTTCATAGGTAGTGAATCTTTTGTTGCATTTCTCGCATTCACGCCTTCTTCTGACACTATTCTCTGACTCTCTTGAGTCAAGAACTTTTGTTTCTGGGTTTGAACAGTATGGGCATATCACTTTTAAGTTAACACAATATATTGTGCTTATTTTTTGATTTTAATACAAGATGTGGTGTTTTTATGAAGTTTTAGTATTTAAAGATTATTGTGATAAATATTATGCTTAATAAAATATATAAAGATTAATATAAAATATTTACTAAATTTATCTTCTATTCAAAAATATTTTAACCATATTTTTGCTATTTCATTTCTTTTTAAATCCTTTAATTCAAATATTCCTCCATGATGCTTTTTTAGGATAAGTTCATTAATTGCTAAAATCATTTCTAATTGAACGAGATAAATAAAATTACCTATAACTGCTTTATGCAAAAAATTTATAGAATTTCCATAATTAACCAAATGAATTTTACCTCTTCCTTTTATTAATGTAATTCCTATAGGATCAAATTTCTCTTTTACAAAATTTTTGAATTTATTAAACTTAAATTCATCATCAGATGATGTTATTGAAAAAATGTAACATTCTTTTTTAATTTTATTTAAATCAAATTCACTTAAGGATTTATTTCCAGTTACACAAAATATTATATCACTATCTTTAAGAAAATTTCTTCTGCTAATAAGGTTATAACCTTCAGCTAATGCTTGAATTAATTTCTTAGGATCTTTGTCATAAACAAAAACTCTTGCTCTTTTAGCGGTTAAATCTCTTACAGTATGCTCTCCTATCTTACCATATCCTAAAACTGTAACTTTTTTGCCTACTAAAGTTTCATTTCTATATCTAAGAATATTTTCAGCAGAATAAACAGATGAATATGCTACTAAAATATCTTCTGAATGTTTTAATGGGCTTCTAGCTACAGAAAATACCGGAATTTTAATATCTTTAATTTTTTCATATTTTATATGCCCATTCTCAGTATCTTCTACAACACCTAAAAAATTGTTTCTAAATTCCATATAAATATCATTAACTGTATATGAAAAATATCCGCCTATGTCTAATATAATAAATTTATTATTCTTAACAAGAGGTTTTAAAAAATTAATTACTTTTCTTTTATCTTTTACGGATTCTTTTGTTATTTCATTAAAAACAGAAAAATCTTTCTTTATTATTTTTAAAGAATTTTTATCAATAGAAGTTTGTTTAGGAATAATTCCTTTAACATCCCCTATTTTATTTAAAGACTTTAGAAATAAATATTTATCTGGTAAAATGTGAGTAACTACTATAAATTTAACATTTTTCTTAGAAATGGATTTGGTTATTTTGTCAAAGAAATTATTTATTATCATTTTCTCCTAAAAAGTTAAGAGCGGTTTTAGCATATATTTTAACTGTCTCACTTATATTTTCCTTTAGACTTTCTAAATCTTCTAAACTAAACCACTTGCAATCTTTGCTAATCTCTTTTCCTCCTTGTTTTATTTTATTAGAATTAGATTTTGCAAAATAAACTAAAGTTATATGTTCGTGTTTTTCATTAATTTTATGTTTATTCATAAATACTGGAGCAATAAGGTGTTCATATTTTTCTTTATCAGTCTTGAGTATTAAAGAAGAGGGTACTAAATTTATATCCAATCCAACTTCTTCCTTTACTTCTCTAATAGCTGCCTTATTAGGGTCCTCATTTAATTCTACATGACCGCCTACACTAAGCCATATATTATACTTATCATGTTTTCTCAATAAGACTTTATTTTTATTTACTATAAATACTTCAACTGTAAAATCAATTAATTCATGAATATGGGGCATATTCATATAAAAATAGAGATAATTTATAAATCTAATTATTTGAGTATCTTAAAATTTATTGATTTTTATATTCTTCAACTGCTTTTTCTATTATCTCCAATTTTATTTTTGCCTGCTTGAATAGTTCCTTTGTATCCTTGCTTGCATGATAATCCTTTGAACAAACAACCCTTTTAATGCCTGTGTTAATTATCATTTTAGCACACGTGTAACATGGAGTCATTTTACAATAAAGAGTAGAATCTTCTAATGAAATTCCATATCTTGCTGCCTGGCATATTGCATTCTGCTCTGCATGTGCTGTCCTAACACAATGCTTTGTTATTGAATTATCCTCATGAATCATAGATTTCATCTGATGACCTATTTCATCACAGTGAGCAATCCCTACCGGCGATCCAACATAACCTGTTGTCATTATTCTTTTGTTCTTTGTTACAACACAGCCAGCTCTTCCCCTATCACAAGTGCCTCTTGAACCTATTACATCGCATAAATTTAGGAAATACTCGTCCCATGAAGGCCTTACATATTTATTATTTTCATTCAAGTAATTCAATATCTTGTCAACCTTTTCTCTTAACTTTTCCATTGTAGAATCATTCAACAGCTCTATGGTTGCAAGTTTTTTACATTCACCCAATTGCAATTCGTGCTCTTTCTTTGAATTTTCAATTATTTTTTCCTCTCTTAAAAATTCCTTGAAAGATATGTTCTCTTTTTTATATCTTTTATACCTTATTTTAATTGATGCATTAACATAAATCAAATAAAAATTTGGCTGTTTTGACAAAGCCTTTGCCTCATTCGGATTTCTTATTGAGGTGATAACATAATCTTTTCCTTGCTCTATTTTTTGGATTGTCTTATCTGCTAAAATAGAAGAGCCATAATTTTTCCTTAATTCATTCCCTATGCTGATTAGATTTTCTCTTGTTATTTCTTTGTTTAATTTCTTTAATTCATCCCTCAAGATATCTGACAATGAATGATGAATGAATCCTTTCTCTTCCAGGATATTTGCAACAGTATCCTTTCCTGATGCATTTGGACCTGTTATGCCGATTATCATACTCCAAACCTTTCCTCTAAAACTTGAACTATATTCCTATGCATTTCCTCCGGATTACTCTCAATATAAGGAACTCTAACTGAATTCCCAGGATACATTTCTAAATATCTTTTATAACCTTCATTAACTCTTCTGTGAAAATCTATTCCTTTTGACTCCTGCCTATCAGCCCCCTTCTTCATTGCTTTTCCTAAACCTATTTCCACAGGAACATCTATTATAAAAGTTAAATCTGGAAAAATGAACTCTTCATCACAAGTGACAGCATATTCATTTAACATACTTATCAATTTCAAATCTATTTCATTACCAAAACTTTGATATGCAACCGTTGAGGGAAATCCCCTGTCACAAATAACCCATTTACCCTGCTCTAAAGATGGTTTTACTACAAGAAGAGTAAGTTGTGATCTGGCTGCTAAATAGGAAAACAATTCTGCCTGGGGGGATAATATCTCAGCTCTTTCTGTTAATACAATATCCCTGAATATTTCAGATATTTCAGTTCCTCCCGGTTCATGTGTCTGAACAAAAGGAATATTTTTTCTTGTTAAATATATTGCTAATCTTGGCAGTTGCTCAGAAGTTTTTCCAGAACCTTCTCCTCCTTCTATAAGGATATATTTTCCTCTGTTCATTTTGTGATTCTTCCTTCTAATCCTATCTTCTCAAGCTTTAAGGGAAATGATTCCCTTTCTGCTTTTGCCAACCCATATTCTTCTTTTAATTGCTTAGGTGTCATGTTATTTCCTGTCATCATTAAAACTCTAAGTGCATCTAACTCCATTCTTGAAAATGTTAAAGAGTTTAATACATAATCTTCAAAAGCTTCGTAAGCCATTGGGGCTATTCTTCTAACAATTTCATTACCCATTACTTCTGCATATTGTCTAATTTCTCGTTGAGCATCTGGTGCCATTCTTAATCTCAAAAAATTAAAATTATTATGAAGATTTATTTGCCAATACCATTCTGTATAAATTCCTAAACCTAAAGGGATTCTAGCCATTTCTCTTGCCAGACCAGAACTAAGTAATCTCTGATAAGTATTATAAGACCCTTCATTTGAAGAAATTATTAAATTTAAAAACTCTTGTTTTAAATCAGGTGAAACTTCTGTTACTATAGAACCTTGCTTGTTGTTAGGATCTTGCATTCTAAATTCTCCAGGAAGATAAAACTCATCTTCTAATTGAGTATATCTAGCAGATATTTCATTCACGCTTGCTGTTCTGTGTCTTATCCATTGTCTTGCAACAAAAATAGGTAGTTTAACATGATATAATATGGTTACCATTTCAAAAGGAGAGGTATGTTTATCTCTCATTAATCTTCTAATAAGCCTTTTATCTTCTTCAAGAGATTTTTCTTTTCCTTGGCCCCCATAACTTACTCTTGCTGCATCTACTATCCTTTGATCAGTTCCCATATAGCTAACTAATCTTATAAATCCGTGATCTAAAACGGGAAATTTTTTATCAATTATTTCTTCAGCTTCTTGAGAATACTGATGTACCATAATTATCCTTATCAAAAATTGATTAATAAGCATAATCAAAAAATAAACCTTATTTTACAAAATATAATTTATTGTGTAGGTTTTGTGATATTTATATTGTTTATCAGGACTTCTGGGGTGAATGTCGGTATTTCAGCCTCCCAAGACTTAATCTGCAGAACTTTCTTATTGCAACATTGAATATTTTTAAGGAGATTAAGCATATTGTCACTTATCCTCAATCCTTTCAGAGACTGGACTATTTTTCCATTTTTAATCAGGAAAGCGCCATCTCTAGGTATTGTTGAAAAATCTCCAGCAGAATAATTCTGGTATCTTGTATACCAAATATTTGTGATATAAATCCCTTCCTTCACATCAAATACATCACCTTTCTTGCAGTCGAATACAATATTGAAAGGCTTAGGTGAAACCAAACCTGCATTTGCTGTTGTTTCTACATTATATTTCTTTGCTGTTGATGTGTTATGCAAATATGTCTTTAAAATTCCATTGTCAATCATTACTGTTCTTCTTGTTGGAACCCCCTCTTCATCAAACCTGCATGAATTAATACTGTCTTGAAGTGTTGCATCATCCATTAATGTAAAATCCCCATACTTCTGGTTTAATTTCTGAAGAAATGAAAAACCTGCTTCAACATTGTAAATTGAAGTTGCTTCTGCTATATTATTAAGCAAAGGGGCAAATGCCATATGCGAGAATATTACAGGATATCTTCCTAGCTTTGCCTCTTTTGGATCTTTTGCCAAAGTTGCAATCTCTGCAGCTCTTTCAGCTGTTTTTTCTATTTCAAAATCTCTTAAAGTGTTTGAGCAGCAGTTCATATGTCCGGATTCGTCATTCTCGTTGAATGCCCTTATTGAAAAATACAAACCTGAGGAATTATCCTCTGCTTCAACATTATTTGAAGTTACCAAACAATGCTTTAAATCCCATATCTCAAGGTTTCCAGCTACCCTCTTGCTTGATTCCAGGGCTTTGTTAATGGCTTTTTCAAGGATGTCTGATTCATTCATATCAATTATTTTCTTGTCGTAATCAGAATTTGTTTTGTACTTGAAAGGACCCTTAGCAATTCCATTGTAATCTTCATTAGGAGAGACATTCTTCGAGAAATTGATTACTTTTTTTATTAATTCATCTGCCTTTGATTTTGAAATGTCCTTTAGTGAAGTGGAGATTATTTTTTTGTCTTTTGTGCAGAATATATTAATGCTTGAAGTCAATTCAGAGCCGGTCTTAACAACCTTATTGTTCACAAATTTTAACTGCCTTCCTTCTGCTTCATCAAATGAGATAATTACATCATCCATTCCTTTCTTGAGCAATTCTGATTTTATGTAATGCATTAGTTCCATCTTATTGAATTGTTATATTTTTTAATCTCATCATAGGACCACCAAAATAAACCGGGATTCCTTGCATCGGCTGTCCTTTGCCACAATTGCCTGCATACATTTCAACTTTTTTTCCAATCATGTCAATTGACGACCACAAGGTTGGAGTTGTGACTTCCATAACTGGAGCGAATACCGGCTTTGTCAATTTTCCATTTTCTATCAAGTAAGCTTCGCTTCCTGTATATCTCTGATGAAATCTCTTGTCATCAATATTCCACTGCATATATGATTTCATATAAATTCCCTTTTTTGTCTCTTTGATGATTTCATCCTCTGAAGAATCTCCTGCCCCAACATAAGTGTTTGACATCCTTATCAACGGTTCAACATCATAATTATTTGCCCTTGAGCAACCATTTGACTTATTCTTCAATTCAAATGCTGTTTCCCTATTTTGCAGGAATTCATTAATCATGCCATTTTTTATTAAATATTTTTTTCTTGCTTTTATACCCTCATCATCATACAAGTAAAAACCATAAGAGTTTTCAAGAGTAGGATCTTCGACAACATTAACAATTTTTGCTCCTATTTGAGTATTAATCATATTAAGATTAACAAAAGATTCCCCTGCCTGAGCTGCTTCCCTTCCAAGAATTCTATCAGCTTCATATGGATGGCCAACTGATTCATGAACAGCTATTCCTGTAACCTCTGATCCTATCACTAAATCCATTTTTCCTTTTGTTTGGCTAATCCCATCTTTCAGGTTATTCCTCAACAATTCAACCTCTTCCGGAATTCTCTTTGCTAAATTCCATTTCTTGAGTATCTCATAGCCAGAAGAAGCTCCATTAGGCATATATCTTTGAATAGATTTGTTGTTTTCAGTTATTGTCAGGAAATACATCAATGAAATTCTTGGAATCACTGAACTTATTACAGAACCTTCTGAGTTAATGTAATATTTCTCCGCTATCTCATCATGCAATGTCAAATACCTCTGAGGCAATTTATTTATTTCCTTGTCTATTTCTTTTAGAATATTTAATTTCCTGTCCTCTGTAAAATCCCTTATTTTTTCCTTTTGAGAAACTTTGTAATTTGCTGTTTCTTTTTTCTCGTCTGAAAAATAAATATCTTTTGATATCTTAGAGGAATTCCTTGTTGTGTTTATTGATTTTTTAAGTACATGCAATATTTTTTCCCTGTCAAAATTATTGGTTGAAACAAATCCAAGATTGTTGTTTATCAAGTATCTTATGCCTATTCCGCTTATTATATCAAAGCCAGATATATCAGGATTTCCATTTTTCAGGATAAAGCCACTTAAACTTCTTCTCTCTGCCCTTACCTCTACATACTTACACCCTAATTCCTGCGCTTTTTTCAGATAGAATTCTGCAACCTCTTTCATCTTACATTTAGAGAAAAATAGGTTATTTATATAATTATTTATTTAACAAATTCTACATTTTCCATCCCTTCAAATTCTTTATCCCCAGTTAAAAATTTTATGTTTCTTTGTTTAGCTAGTATATAACCAATACAGTCTACATAAGATAAATCTCTCTTTTTATTCAATGCTCTGAACATCATTGCTTTTTTGATAGTATTGTCATCTATGTTCACACAATAGGGCGAAAATTTTTCATAAAGGCTATTTGCGGTTTTTTCATCATACTTAACAATCAGACCATAATACAATTCCATAAGATTAAGTTTTGTAATTACAATTGCTATATTTTTAAGATAATTCTTATAATTCTCATTGCCTTCCCCCACTTCAAATAAAGCATAGGTATCAAAAAAGAAAGTTTTTATTTCCATCCTTTTCTCGCCATATCTTTAAAATCTTGGCCAGACATCTTTCTTTCTAGAGAACCGAATATGTTGGTCAAATCTGCTTTTTTTACTATATCAAATAATATTTTTTCATTTATTTTAATCTTCTCTTTTTCCATAACTTCTTTTGGAATTAATATTCCTGCTGAATTTCCCCACTTTCTTACTATGGATTCTATAACCATTTTACCCCCATTATATTTTAATTATACTTTAGTATAACTTATATATAAACTTTTCTAATTTTAAAATTGTTATGGAAAGTTTTAAATAAATAGTTTGATGATTTAATGTATGGACTTAAACAAGAGAGAATATGTAACTGATGTTCTAAAGAAGAAAGATAATTCTAAGGTTACTGTAGCAGGATGGGTTGAAAGAGTAAAGCTGATGGGGAATCTTGCTTTCATTAATTTAAGAGATATGACTGGAGTATTACAAATAGTTGCAAAAGGTTTTAATGATTTAAACAAGATAACACCTGAAAGTGTGATTGCTGCTTCTGGCATTATGAAAAAAGGACAGAAGAAATCAGGAGAGAAAGAATTAATCCTAGAGAATTATGAACTAATAAACAGGGCCGGAACTCCATTGCCTGTTGATTTAATACAGAATACAACACAGATGGAGAAAAGGATAGATTACAGGCATCTTGATCTGCATAATCCAAAAATACAGGCAATATTCAGAATTCAATCAGAAATACTTCATGCATTCAGGGAATATTTTTACAAGGAAGGTTTTGTTGAATTTCAAACACCTTCAATAATAAGCTCTGCATCTGAAGGAGGAACTGATTTGTTTGAGGTTAAGTATTTCAATGAAAAAGCATATCTTGCACAATCTCCACAGTTATACAAACAAATGGGGGCTACATCTCTGGAAAAAGTCACCATGGTTGTCACAGTTTGGAGGGCTGAGAAACATGACACAATAAGGCATCTGAATGAATCAAGGCAGATGGATATTGAGGAAGCATTCAAGGATGAATTTGGGGTTATGAAAAGGATGGAAGAATGCATTCCTTTTATCATCAAAGAAATCAACAAGAATTGCAGTAATGAATTGAGATTATTAAATGTAAAAATAGAAATTCCAAAATTCAAATATCTGAGTTATGAAGAGACTGTTAAGTTATTAAAAATAAGATATGGCGAGGATTTAACGCCTGAAAATGAAAAAGAGCTTAATAAGAAATTCCCAAATACTGTTGTCTTTGTTTATGACTGGCCTCTGGAAATAAAACCATTTTATATAATGCCAAAAGACAAGAAAACTGCAATGGGATTTGATGCAATTTACAATGGAATGGAAATATCCTCAGGAGGGCAGAGAATTCACCTGCCTGAATTATTAATTGAAAGATTGAAAGCAAAAGGTCTTGATCCTGAAAATTTCAAGAGTTATATTGATTCATTTAGGCATGGCTCACCGATTCATAGTGGTTGGAGCATTGGATTGGAAAGATTCACTATGATATTGTTAGGATTAAGTAATATTCGTGAAGCAGTGCTCTTTCCTCGCGACAGGTATAGGTTAACACCATAAATATTTAAATAATTATATCTTAAATAGGATATGAAATTCTTGGATAAAAAAACAATAAAAATTGACAGGGAATTAAATGAATTAGATAAGTTTGTATTAAAATTTACAAAAATATTGGAAAAACATACAGATTATGTTATTGTAAGTGGATATGTTTCTATTTTGTTAGGTAGAACAAGAGGAACTGAAGATGTAGATATATTCATTAAAAAATTAGATAAAAAGAAATTCATCATATTATATAACAATTTAAGAAAAGATGGTTATTGGTGCCTAAATGATGAAGATTCAAATGAGATATATGAATACTTAAAAGATGGTTTGGCAGTAAGATTCGCCTTAAAGAATGAGACAATACCTAATTTTGAAATAAAATTCGCAAAAAAGAGATTAGCAATAGGGTCATTTGAGGATAGAATTAATGTTATAACAAAAGGAGGTAAAATCAAGATATCCTCATTAGAAAGGCAAATTGCATTTAAGAGATATTATTTAAAATCAGATAAAGATTTGGAAGATGCAAAGCATATTGAAGAAGTATTTAAAAATAATATTGATCATAAGAAGATTAATATATACAAAAATTTGATCATGAAAGAATATGAAAAAGCTTAAACCTGGAAAAGATAATAAAGAGGATAGAATGAATTTTGTAAAATATTGGGCAAATTATATAAAAAATAATCCAGATGAAGTATGGAGCAGACAGCAAAATATTTTAATAAACTCACAAATAAAAAATGCACGTGACTTTAAATTATCAAAAGAAACTTATTTAAAAATAAAGGGTGAACTTAGATGAAATTTATTTCAATAGAAGAGGCAATAAAAAAGAAAAAAGGGAAAGTTGCTTTAAGAGGATGGGTTTACAGGGAAAGGGGAAGCAACCAATTAAAATTTATAGTCTTAAGAGATTCTACTGATATTATACAATGTATTATTGACAAGGATAAAGTTTCTGAGAAAGAATGGAATGACGCTAATAAACTATTGATTGAAAGCTCTGTTGAATTAGAAGGCAATCTTGCAAAAGATAAAAGAGCTCCTACTGGTTATGAAGTCAAGGTAAGCAAATTAAAGGTTATTCATTTTGCAGAGAAGTATCCAATAACAAAAGACCAAAGCATAGAATTTTTGGCAGACAACAGGCACTTATGGATAAGGTCAAGGAAAATGACTGCCATCATGAAGGTAAGAAGCACTGTCTTTGGCGCAATACATGAATACTTCAGGAAAAAAGGCTATTATGAATTTCATAGTCCTATAATAATTCCCGGCGGTGCTGAAGAAGGGCCTACATTGTTTGAGATGAAATATTTCAATGAAAAGATGTATTTAGCGCAGACCTGGCAGTTATATGCAGAAGCTGCAATGTTCGGGTTAGAGAGAATATACACAATTTCTCCAAGCTTCAGGGCAGAGAAATCAAAAACATCAAGGCATTTAACTGAATACTGGCATGCTGAAGTTGAGGTTGCATGGTTCAACCTTTATGACCTGATGGATTTAGCTGAAAATTTAGTTAAACATATTATAAAGAAAGTTTTAGCTGAAAACAGAAAAGAATTAAAAATTCTGGAAAGGAATGCAAATAAGTTAGAGCCTTCACTAAAGAAAAAGTTTCAAAGAATAACCTATACGGAAGCTTTGGAGATATTAAATAAAAAAGGAATTAAAGTTGAATGGGGCAAGGACTTAAGAACAATCGAAGAGGAAGAATTAATGAAAAGTTATGATACTCCACTATTCATTACACATTACCCAAAAGAAGCAATGGCTTTCTACAAACCAAGAGATCCAAAGAATCCAAAAACAGCCGTATGCTTTGACTTGATAGGACCAGAAGACAATGGAGAATTGATTGGAGGAAGCGAGAGGGATATTAACATCAATGAACTGATTAAAACCTTGAAGAATAAAGGAGAGAATACAAAAGATTATGAATATTATTTGGATACAAGAAAATATGGAAGCATTCCCCATGCAGGTTTTGGAATGGGTGTTGAAAGAATAGTGAAATGGATTTGCGGATTGGACAATGTAAAGGATGCAATTGGATTCCCAAGAACAATGACAAGATTCAAACCATGAATTTATTCTTTTTTTAGGAATATTTTTATTTCTTCTAAGATATTTTCTAAAAAAGGATAGAAATCCTGCATAAAATTATCAAAATCCTTTTTATTTATAGGTTCGAGTAAGATATTTTCTTTATCTTCCAATTTTAATGATTTAAATGAACCTTGTTTTTTTAATAAATTTATTAAATATTTCTCATATTTAAGCATAAATAAAGTTTTTTCTATAATCTCTTTTTTATAGTCATTAATATCTTCTTTCAGAAATTTTATGATAAGATAAATATCAATAAAATCTCTTGTTTTAATTCCTCTTCGTGTTAATATTGCTCTTACTTTCTCAATAAGAATTTCTTTTAGATCATAAGCTTTAATTTTTACTGGCTTTAAGAAGGTCTCTGCATCTTCAGAAGCCATAAAATAAAAATCTTTTTCAAGATTCCTCGGGATAATAAATCCTATATTTAATTCTTTTATAGGATAGATTAGTTTTTCAATATGATTCACTTGAATCTTAACAAATGTTTCTTTTTCTAATTCCTCGGAGTTATACCAAATTTTAAAGGTTACAAATGCATTGCTCCCTCCAAATTGAAAATATCTTTCATTTTCTTTTTCCATCTTAAAATCCAAATCAAGCTTTTTAGATATAACTTCAATTAATTCTCCTAACTTGTTGATTCTATCTGACATTAATTTTCTAAGTTTATTTTTTGGTTTTCTGATAAAGTCTTCTTGGTTCAAATAAGTAAAGTCTATATCTTCAGAGAATCTATAATAACCAAAATAGCACTTTGTTAGGCAAGTTCCTCCCTTGAAAACATAATTTTGTGAAAAATCTTTATCTTGCATTAAATGGAAAAGAATTTTACGAATCATAACATCTTTTTCTATCAAATCTTTTCTATCTATATTTAGTCTCTTTGAGATAAAATCAATTAACTCTTTATTTATCATTTTAACTCATTTACAATGTTTATAACTCTTTTATTATAATTTTTTGCATATTTAAGTAGTTTTATTTTTGATAACTTTTCAGCGATTTCTTCAAATTCTTCTTTAGTATAATGCTTTAAATATAGTAGATCAAGCAGAGTTTTTTCCGAATCTGAATAATTAACATTCTTTTTTATTATTCCAAACAAAAACGTTTTTGGAGATAGTTTATAAAACTTTACTTTTCTGCCCATTATAATTATTGGCTTAGCTCTAAAGATTTTATCATTAATAATATAATCAATTGTAAAATATTCATGTGTTAAATTATTAAATTTTAGACCCGTTTCTAAACCAAAATACCAATTCTTAACTCCTTTAATTTTCAATGCTTCTTTTAAAATTTCAAAATAGTTCATTTCAGATTTACCTAATTTTCTTTCTTCAATTGAATAAACGTAGAATATTCCTCTAAATACTCTCGCTAAATATTTATTGCGAAGAAGATATTTTATTGTTGGAAGATAATCAAGAGAGAGCTTTCTACAATAATCCTTTATTTCACTTGATAATATAAACTTTTTATTGTTTCTTGCCAATTTTTCTACAATCAATTTTAATGTCATTTTTTACTCCTATAAATTGATATCATAAAGATACATAATATGTAACCTTTTGATACTTATAAATTTATCTATTTTTGAATAATCTTTATTAATTTAATAACTCCCTATTGTTCTATGGTTTATTTATCAAAAAAAGATGCTAATACAATCATAAGGGAATTATCAAATACTTCCAATAAAAAAATAAAATATATACTTAAGAAAATAAAATCTCCAGAAAAGAAGGTATATATAAAAAATAAGTCTGAAATAAGAAAACTATTACAAAAAGCATTTGATGAAAAGAGAAAAGTCAAGATAATATATTACAGCCCACATTCTGATGAGCATACAACAAGAATAATTGACATTTATCAAATTTATATAAATTCTATTATTGCTTATTGTCATTTAAGAGAGGATGAGCGAATATTTGCAATAGAAAGAATAAATTCTGCTGCAATTTTAGATGAGAAATATACCATTCCTAAGAATTGGAGTCCTGAAAATATAATTTTAGATAAGTAAAAATTAGGATGGAATATGATAGAAAAAGAAAAACCAAAATGGCCTTTACAAAGATTAAAAGGAATGTATTTTGCTATGCACTGTTGGAAATGCAAAAAATTTGAACTCCCCATGGAAGAATATAAGCAAAAATGTGAAAATAATATTCAAAAGATAATTGATAATTTAGAAATAAAAGAGATGAAATTTAAGGAATTTAATGAGATTATAAAAAACAGCACATTTTGCAAATTCGAAAAAAGAGAATTTAACAATAAATGTCCTATTTGTAAGAAGTTAAGAATTAAATTTTAAGTTAAACTCTACAAAAATAGGCAGTTAAGTGCTCCCAAGAGAAACTTAAAATCTCCTTCTTAGAGCAAGCCAATTTAATGCATAGAGAACTATTAATATTCTTGTAAAAAGATTAGTTAAATTTAGATTTGACAATATAAAAGATACATCAGATTCTCAAGGACTATGACAAGATTTAAGCCATAATTTTTTCTATTGATTTTCAAAAAATTTATAATATTCAGAAATAACCTAAAAAATAGCATGAAAAAGAAAGCAATAAACAATAAAAGAAAGAATACATTACACAAGGAATTTATTAAGATATTATTAAAAGCTCCAATAAAAGAGGTAAAATTTTCCAAGAACCGCATTTCCTTGACATTTTTTGGCCATAGAATCTCTGATAAGATCAAGATAAAACTAGAAGAGCATGTTGCAGAGTGGAGCAGGAGAAGGAAAGAGATTTTCATTGACAGAAAGATTATTTCCAGCAATAAAAAGAAATCATTCAAGGCATTATGCGTTCATGAGCTCATTGAAAAATTCCTGGTGGAGAAATTCGGCTTAAAGATTGATGAAGAAGCTCACTTGGTTGCCACAAAAAAAGAAAAAGAGTATTTAGAAAGCATCAACGGCAACTGGAGAAGCCATGAGCAAATGATATACTGGGACTGGCATAATCACGGTGAGAAATAGATGGAATTTGAAAAGGTCAAGATTAAAGAGAATGGATATTACTGGACTTTAAAGGATATTGATTTTATTCCATATGCATGGCTGAATAAAGAAGACCTGAAAGACTTGCCAAAACCATTTTTCTTAAGTGATATTCATCCTGACTGCCCAATAGGTTTCAAAACAAAAGATAAAGAGAATCTCACAAACATAATAGAATTACCGGATAGTTTTGAAAAGATAAAGATGGACAAGGATCTGAGAAGAGATTTAAGAAGGGTTGAGAAGAAAAATTCTGAGCTAAGGATTGTTTTTAATGAAAAGAATGCACTTGAAAAAAGCAAAAAATGGTTTCTGGAACTCTGGAAAGAAAGCAAGAAGGATTTTGACAGAAGATTAAAGATTTGGAAGGAAAAGTGCTATACTTTAAGTGCATATTTAGAAAAAGAGCTTATTGCAGTACATATCGCAATGCAGGAAAATGAAACAATATATTATTTTGGGTGCTGGTGGAACAGAAAATATAAGAATAGGAGCATTCCAACTTTTCTACTTAAAAGAGATATTGAAGATTCTATAAAGAAAAAAATGAAATATTATGATCTTGAAAGAGGAGACGAGCCTTACAAGAAAAAATGGGGGGTGATAGAAAAACCAGTAAAATATTATGCAATACTAACCAAAGAGATGGCTGATTACCTTGAGGTTGATGAATATGTTAAGATTTAATTACACAATAATTTTATATATTAGTCATTTTTAGAACAAATGAAATTAAAATGGTAGAATTTGATGATTTTGGTCCTGAGAAGATAATTAAAATTTATAATCCTAAGTTAGGTGTTAGGGCTGTCTTGTGCATTGACAATACTTCACTCGGTGTTTCTAAAGGAGGAATTAGAATGACAGAAACAGTCAATGAAGAAGAAGTTTCAAGACTGGCAAGGGCAATGACATGGAAGAATAGTCTCGCTGAACTTCCATTTGGGGGGGCTAAATCAGGAATTACAGTTGACAGCAAAAAAATTTCTAAAGAAAAGAAAAAAGAAATTATAGAATGGTTTTCTAAGTCATTAAAGATTGTTGTTCCAAGCCTGTATATTGCAGGTCCTGACATGTACATGGCTGAAGAGGATATGGAAATATTTGCAAAAGCAAACGGAGACATGAAATCATGCACAGGAAAACCAAAACATTTAGGAGGAATTCCACATGAATTAGGAAGCACTGGTTTTGGAGTTTATCATTCAACTTTAACTGCATTAAAATTTATGAATAAAGATGTAAAAAAAACAACTATTGCCATTGAAGGTTTTGGTAATGTGGGGGTATTTGCATTTAAATTTTTGAGTGAAGCTGGAGCAAGAATTGTTGCTGTGTCTGATTCAAAAGGAACAATTTACAACAAGAACGGAATAAGTTTCAATGAATTAGAGAAAGTAAAACAAGATACTGGAAGCGTTGTAAACTACAAGAACTGCGAGAAAAGAGATTCTAATAAAATAATTGAAGCTGATGCTGATGTATTGATTACTGCTGCTATTCCTGACTTGATAAAATCAAAAGATGTTGAAAAACTAAAATTCAAGTTAATTGTTGAAGGTTCTAACATACCGATGAGCGAGGAAACTGAGAGAATTTTATACAAGAAAAATATTTTAGTAATTCCGGACATAATTGCAAATGCAGGCGGAGTAATAAGCAGCTATGTAGAATACATGGGAAAGGATGAAAAATATATGTTCAAGTTAGTTGAAGAAAAAATTACAAAGAATGTAGGACATATACTTGAGATGAGCAGGAATGAGAAAATAGACACAAGAGATGCTGCATTAAGGATAGCCAAGAAAAGAGTTTTAGAGAAATGCAAGATTTGTAAAGTTTAATTCTTTAATTTATTAAAAAATAGAAAGGTATATATATTGTTACATAATATTACGTAATATGGATATTATATAAAAACGTTAATCTCTTACTTTTTTGCTGTGCAATTCAAGATAAATTCCAGAGCCTATTAAAATTATTCCACCTACTATAGTCATTAAAGGCAGGGCTTCTCTTATTACAATAACTCCAAAGATAATTGATGACAAAGGCAATAAGATAGTTGAAAACAAACCTGCTATATCAGCTTCCATTTTCTCCAATGCCAGATTATAAAAGAAATAACCTAAACCAGTTCCCAAGCCACCAAGCATTAAAATATATGGAAGATTTTTTATTAATTCTCCTAAACCAAATATAAAAGGAAATGGAATCATGAACAAAGTTGCAAAGAACATATACCATAATGTTGATGTATGATGCAATTTTTTGTCTTCATATCTCATGTATGTTGTCAGCAAAGCAAAGAAGAAACCAGAAATTAAGGCAAAAATATTTCCAATCAAATCTCCTGTTGTTAGCGGATTAATAATATATATTCCTATCAATGCTATTATTAAAGTTATTATTTTTGTTAGTGTTATTTTTTCTTTTAAATAAAAATATGTTATAAACATCAGGAAGAATGGCTGTATTGACTGTAGTAAAACAGAATTTGATATTGTTGTCCTCGATACTGCAAAAACAAATAATGTGGTAGTTATTGCAAACAATAATCCAACTATTGCATAAGGCTTAATGTCTTTTTTCTTTAATTTTAAAGAATTTTTGTCAATTAATGGGGATAAAATGAGCAAAATAATAAATGCAGTAAGAAATCTAAAAAAGTTTAAGGTAAATGGTGTTATCTCGTTGTTGATTAGTTTCACAGATATTCCAATGAAACCCCATAAGAAACCTGCCAGTAGAATATAAGCAAACTTTTTCATATTCTTAAATTTATAATTATTGTATATAAATTTAACTAAGAAGGTTTTATAAGTTTGAATTTCTTTTTTATTTCAAGGGCTCATAGTTCAATCCGGATAAAATATCCCGCTTCGGACGGGAAGATCTGGGTTCAAATCCCAGTGGGCCCAATATTTGTTTATTTATAAGAAAAGTTTATATGGCTAAATAATTTTTTTCTTCTTAAGGGGTTATGGTCTAACCTGGCTATGATCGGCGCTTAGGGAGCGTCAGATCCGGGTTCAAATCCCGGTAACCCCACTTAAGATGAAAATTAACAAATCATTTTTCAAGCCAAAGGCAAGAATTGTTGCAAGAGAATTAATTGGAAAAATAATTTCTTATAAAGGATTGTCTGGGATTATAACAGAAACAGAAGCTTACGAGGATGATGAAGCAAGCCACGCATTCAAGAGAACAAAGAGATCAGAAATAATGCATGACAGCTATGGAAAATTCTACATTTATTTTGTATACGGGAATTATTATTGCCTTAACATAACAGCTTATGACAAAGGTCCGGGAGCTATATTGATAAGATCCTTAAAACCCTTAGAAGGAATTTCTACAATGAAAAAAAGAAGAAACTGTGATGATATAACTAATCTCCTTAATGGTCCAGGTAAGATATGCCAAGCATTTAACATTGACAAGAAACTAAACAGTTCCTTAGTCAATGATAAAATAAAGGTTTTAAACAGCAATTTAAAATTAAAAATTGAAACAAGCCCAAGGATAGGAATCAAAAAAGCAGTAGATTTAAAATGGAGATTTTCTGCAAAAGAATAAGTTTTAAATATTCTCTAAAAAATATTAATATATGGAAAAGGATGTAAAGGGGATAACCGCAAGCAAGGAGAAAGATTTCTCAGAATGGTACACCCAGGTTGTCCAGAAAGCTGAGCTGGCTGATTATACAAAAGTTTCAGGATGCATGGTAATAAGGCCATATGCTTATGCTATATGGGAGAAGATAGTTGAAATCGTCAATGATAAAATAAAAAAAATGGGGATAAAAAATGTTTACTTTCCACTGTTCATACCTGAAAGTTTATTGAATAAAGAGAAAGAGCATGTCGAAGGATTTAATCCAGAAGTTGCATGGGTTACACATGCTGGAAATACAAAATTAAATGAAAGGCTTGCTGTAAGGCCTACTTCCGAGACAATAATGTATGATTCATATGCAAAATGGATAAGATCATGGAGGGACCTGCCTTTAAGATTAAATCAGTTTAATTCAGTTATAAGGTGGGAGTTTCAGCATCCAACCCCTTTCCTAAGAACAAGGGAATTTTTATGGAATGAGGGGCATACTGCATTCGCAACAAAAGAGGAAGCTGAAAAAGAATGCATTGAAATTCTGGATATGTATTACAATATTGTCAATGATAATTTAGCTTTATACGGAATCAAAGGGAGAAAAACAGAGAAAGAGAAATTTGCAGGTGCTGAGTATACATTAAGCATAGAATATTTCATGCCAAACGGAAAAGCAATACAAGGGCCGGACTCTCATTTTGATGGACAGAATTTTGCAAAGGCATTCAATATCAAATTCCTTGACAAGGACGAGAAGGAAAAATACGTTTGGCAGAATACGTGGGCAATATCAACAAGAATGATTGGAGTATTGATTGCAGTGCATGGAGATGACAAAGGATTGGTCTTGCCTCCAAAGATTGCACCCACAAAAGTTGTAATTGTGCCTATTTTATTCAGCAAGGATAAGAACAAAGTTATAAACTACTGCAAGAGTATAGAGAAAAAATTAAGCAAATTTGATGTGATGATGGACTTAAGGGATTATAGTGTAGGATGGAAATACAATGAATGGGAATTAAAAGGAGTTCCATTAAGAATCGAGATAGGACCAAATGAAATTAAGAAAAAACAAGTTGTTTTATACAGGAGAGATAACCATAAAAAGGAAAATGTAAAAGTAACAAGTTTGATTAAAAAGATTCAGAACACATTGAAAGAGATTCAAAATAATTTATATGAAAAAAGCAAGAAATTATTTGAGAGCAATCTAATTGAAGCAAACAGTTCAAGGGATTTTGAGAAAGCAATTGAAGATGGAAAATTTGTAAAGGCATACTGGTGCGGGAATAACGATGCTGAGGAAAAGATAAAAGAAAAAGGTGCAAAGATATTGAATATTCCCCTGGAACAACCTAAAAAATTAGGAATGAGCTTGTACTACCCTGAAAGAAAATCGGTTCATATGGTATATATAGCTAAATCTTACTAAATTTCTTTTTTACCGGCTTTGGAGGCTCTTTCATCGTAAAGAATTTTCTCCTGAATAAAATTAATATTATTAGTATCCCTAAAACCAAGAACCACCAATTCCCGACTTTAACATAGAAGGGAACATTTGTAACATTTATATCTATCTCCTGCTTCTGGCTGTATTTTTTCCCGTTAGCATCTTCATATTCAAGAATTATTCCAGAATCTTTCTTATAGAAATATTTTCCCTTGAATGGAATTACAAGGTTTTCCCTGCCTTCATAAACATCAAAACTGAACAACTGCTGATTATTCATCTTTATCACAAGATTTTTTGCAGGGGATTCTGCTGACAAATCAAACCTTATCTCGCCTGAATCCCTATACTCTATTTCCTGAGGATAATTAAAATTATCTATCTTAAATTCAGGAGTTTTTATCACGTTAACATCAAAGTATGAGCTCTTCACTATGCCAGAATTTGACAATTGGGCATAAGCTTCATTATTTCCAACTTCAAGAGGCAAGTCAAAAGCAAAATCTTTTTCCTCCATGGAATTTATTTCTACATCCCTGCATTCATTCTTAAAACACAATTCAAAACTATAAGGTTCATTTTCCGAGTTTGTGATTCTGCAGTTCAGTGTTGCATTCTCATAAGGATAATACTTTATCTTGTCTGGGGAGCAGAATACATCTATGCCCGATTCAGGATTCCTGTTTTCCAATTCAAGCTGGTATATTTTCTCCTCAGCCTCCCGCAAGGAATAATATGCATACTTATTTGCGTATTCAACCTCTGTTTCACCAGAAGCTCCAAAAAAATCAAGAATTTCTATTTTTGAAGTGTACAAGTATTTATCATCCAAACCATCTGGTATCTGAATTATCCAATAAACTTTTTTCTTCTCATTCGGCTTCAACAAAACATGCTTAATATTGCTCTGCATTTCTGCAGGCGCTTTTGTGATGTACAAGATAGTTGGCAAATAATAATTCTGGGTGTTTTCCAATTCAATTTCCAACGGCAAGTAAGAGCCTGACTTAACCTGATTCTTTAACGTATTTAAGTTAATGTTCACATAATTTTGTAGCTTATTTGCTGCAGTCATTACTGAAGTGGAAATGTTCAACGGCTTTACATCTATGTCCTTTCCTGCAGGAGACCACTTGTATCTTACAGAAGGATCCTTTGCATCAACGGATTCCTTCATTTCTATATGTGTTGCATCAACATAGCCATATTGTCCATAGGTTACATCAAATGGAACCCATCCCTTTCCGGGGAAATAAACTTCTGCCCATGCATGATTTCCAAATGCCGAGAGAACATTTGTATAGGACTGTCCTGAAACGAATTTTGCAGGAATCCCCTGGGATCTGAGCATTGCTATGAATAAGACAGTTATTTCATCACATACCCCTTTTTTATTCTGCAACACCCACAATGAATTCTGAGTTACTTCTTCTGTTAAGGTTTCCAATGAATAATTTGTATTATCCTTAACCCACGAGGCTAATTTGTAGACAACTGCATATAAATCATCCTCATCGCCTATTATTTCCTGAGCCTGCTGCTTTATAATCAAGTTATCTGAATTTATCAAGTCTGTAGACTTAAGATAATCCCTGTATTCATCAGGAACCTTTATTGGAAACGGAATCTTGTTTCTTATAGGGGCTATGTTGAAATTGCTTTTTATACCATAATCCAGTCCGAATGTCAATTTTTCAGGAAGATTATTCCATTCATACAAAATATAATCCTGCCTTTCATATACTTTATCTGTATATTCCTTATTTATTATTGACTGAAAATCTGTATTCCTCGGAAAGAATGAAAGCTCTGATGAGAGATAATTTACGCCGCTGTCCAAGGTTAATTCTGATGTTATTATTGTATTCACATTTATTGTCTCATAATTCTGGTATTCCTCCTGGGCATAGGCTATCGGAATTAAGAATAAGACAAGAACAAACACCTCAATTTTCATAAGCATAAAATATATTTTTTATTTTATATAACTTTCTAAGCGCTCAACAAATTCCCTGAAATCCTTTGAGTTAAGATTGGCGCCACAGGCATATTTATGACCGCCGCCATAACCATCCAAATCATGCAGGGCTTTTTCAAGCATTGTCCTCAAATCAGCCTTGTCATATCTTAAGCTCATTTTTATCTTATCATTCTTTTCCCTGCCGACTATTATCAACTTATTTTTAATGTGATATTTTATTTCATTCGCCAATTCTCCTGTAAAGCTCATTTTTCCATGAGAATAAAGGAATACATGAACCCTTGATTTTTGAGG
>Ga0209541_10001650_pt1 | contig 43916 bp, 39 predicted proteins | sample RifCSPlowO2_01_FD_184027 | JGI IMG/M metagenome (GOLD analysis project Ga0209541, IMG submission 184027) | Groundwater microbial communities from Rifle, Colorado - Rifle CSP2_plank lowO2_0.1 (SPAdes) (version 2) | ecosystem: Environmental > Aquatic > Deep subsurface > Groundwater | place...
TAGAAACCATCCGCGATGAAGAAACTATTGACCTCATGGCGCAGGCCGGCTGCCGATATATTTCTTTGTCACCGGAGACCGGTTCGCCGCGTCTTCTAAAATTGATGCGTAAACCATTTGATTTGGAGCATGCTATCCGGTTGGTCAAGCGCATGAATGAAACAGGGATCAGGTCTCAAGCCTGTTTTGTTCTGGGTTTTCCGACCGAAACTGAAGAAGATCTTAAAATGACATCTGCTTTGGTCAAAAGGCTGACGTGCTGCGGTGTAGATGAAATAGCGCTTTTTATGATAACGCCTGTGCCTGGTTCAGACATTTATAAAGATTTTCAAGGATATAAATCTTTCTCCGAGTTGAACTTTACTCCGACATGGCGCCCAGATTATAAAGCGCTGAACCGGTTTCGTCTGGAGTTGTATGCGAAATTTTTGTTTTGGAAATTTCAATATTATCCACTGAAGGTCCTGTGGCAAATATCGAATTTTCTCCGGTGTCATTTTGAGACAAAAATGGAAATGGTTCCCTATCGGGCCATGATTTACCGGATCTGGAGCCGAAAATCAAGATGGAAGGAGATATTTTCCAAACAACATGCTACAAGCTAAACCAATCATTAATATCGGAAGCGAAAAAATGACAGCTCAAATCGCAGTGGCCATTCCTTGTTATAACGAAGAGGCCGCGATTACCAAGGTTGTCAGAGACTTTAGGCGCGTGCTCCCTGATGCGCAGATTTATGTTTTTGACAACAATTCCACCGATCGTAGCCAGGAGTTGGCCAGGGCCGCCGGGGCAGAAATTATCAAGGTCCTGAGGCGTGGCAAGGGAAATGTGATGCGGGCGATTTTTGATTATATAGTCGCCGATGCCCTGATTGTTGTGGATGGCGACGGGACCTATTGCGCCGAGGAAGCGCCGATTCTGATGGAACCGGTCCTAAACGGTCGAGCAGACATGGTGGTCGGTGATCGTTTGAAAAAAGCAGAAGGCAAGGCCTTTACAAGACTCAACAAATTCGGGAATCATCTAATCGTCGAGATGATTAATGTCATGTTCGGGACTTCTTATGAAGATATCCTCTCTGGCTATCGTGTTTTTAGCCGGCGGTTTGTTGAGAATGTCCCTCTCTTGACACCGGGTTTTGAAACCGAAACCGAACTGACTCTGCAGGCCCTTCAAGAAGGATTTGAAGTTAGAGAGATCCCCATTTCTTACGCGCCGCGCGATGGAAATGGCAAATCGAAGCTGCGGCCATTTGCTGATGGGTGGCGGATTATGATCACCATGGGCGTTCTTCTGCGAGATCATTATCCACTGCGGATATATGGTCTTATGGGCATGACTTTTTTTCTGTTTGCCTTGATTAGTTGTGTCTTGCGCTTGTTATATTTCTATGGGATCCCATTGTTGCCGCGCGAGGTATTAAACGGGATGATTATATTTTTTACTCCTTTAGGAATTACTGTGCTTGGCATTGGATTGATTTTAAGCGCCGTAAATTGTCGTTTACGTGAAATGAAACAGATCATGCTTAGAAAAAGGGGTTAGCTAATGACTACTCAAGTCCAGGGATACACACAATTACTGGAGTCCGTTCCTTGCAATTTATGCGGGGCCAATGATTACAGCGTCATTTATCCGGCGCGCTATGATCTGGCAAATCCCAAAAATATCATGGCATCATTTCGTTCTTCAGCCGATGAAATTCTGGTTGACCAGTTGGTCAAATGCAACCGTTGCGGATTGCAGTACTTGAATCCGCGGCTTAACCAGGACCTGATCATCGACGCTTATAGCTCCGGGACAGATGAAACTTTTGTTTCCCAAGCGCCGGGGCGGGAAAAAACTTTTGCCAAATCATTGGATTTTATCGAAAAATATTGTCCCGCCAAAGGCAAAATCCTGGACATCGGGACCGCGGGAGGCTCTTTCTTGCATGTGGCCCGCCAACGCGGCTGGAAAGTGCGTGGCTGTGAACCCAACCGTTGGTTATGCCAATGGGCAAAAGATCATTACGGACTGGATGTTACTCCGGGAACGGTGTGGGCCATGGATGTGACGGAGAATGAATTTGACGTGATTACATTGTGGGATGTCCTGGAGCATGTTCCTGACCCCACCAAACTTCTTCGGGAGTGCCACCGTATTTTAAAGCCCGGAGGCCTGTTGGTGGTCAATTATCCGGACATTGAGGCGTCCGTTTCAAAAGTTTTAGGAAGGAAATGGGTTTTCTTATTGTCCGTTCATCTGTTTTATTTTACGGTTCCGACAATCCTCAAGGTGTTGGAAAAAAACGGCTTTCGGCTTTTAAGGTGTAAAAATCATTGGCAGACCCTTGAGATCGACTATATTTTGTTTAGAATGAAACCTTATATTCCCTGGCTTTCGGATTTTGGCCGCCACGTGGTTAAAACTTTACGTTTGCAACATATGCAGATCCCTTACTTCATGGGACAGAGATTCGTATTGGCGCAGAAGGATAAAAGATGACTTCCATGAATCGGAAAAAGGTTGTGGTGCTGGGCGCTGGCGTCGCCGGTTTGGCGATGGGATACGTTCTTGCGCGCTCGGGCAAATATGAAGTCCGCGTCCTGGAAGAATCAGATACCTGCGGCGGATTGTGCGGGTCGTTTCAATATAATAACTTCACGCTGGATTATGGGGCGCATAAATTATACTCGGTAATCCCCGGCGTGTTGGATGAGTTGCGGGAGTTGATGGGAAACAGATTGGTTGAGCTACCTAAGAAAAATCGGATTTTCCTGAAAGGTCGACTCCTGGATTACCCCTTGAGTTTGGGAAATTTGATGCGTGTTTTGGGTTTCAGGTTATTTCTGAAGCTGGGATTCGGCTATGCGATCAGTTTGTTTAAAGGGGTTTTGTGCAGAAAAACGCCGCGTTCCTACGAAGAGTACATGATTCAGTTTTTTGGGAAACCCACATATGAGTTGATTTTTGAACCTTTGGCCGATAAGGTCTGGGGCAACCCGGCAGACTTGCATCCGGAGATGGCCCGGACGCGTGTTCCTTCTTCCGGCGGCCTGGAAGTTCTTCTGAAGCTTTTGAAGTTAAAGAAGGAGACGGCAGAAACGAATGCCGCGACATTTTATTATCCAAGGTCGGGGTTTGGAGATTTTCCCCAGAAGCTCAAGGAAGAAATTCAACAAAAGGGCAGTGAGGTTTTTGTGAAGACCAAGGTTACAGCCATTGAAAGGCAAAATGGCCGGGTCACCGCGGTGCAAGCCCTGGTCGATGGTCAACAAAAAAGATTTGCCTGCGATTTTTTGATTTCCACAATCCCGCTGGGTATTTTGAGCCGTTATTTGTTTTGCGGAAATACCGCACCGGTTGTTCATAAGGCCGATGAATTGCAATTTCGGCACCTTGTCCTAGTGTACATTTTTATTCGCCAGCCGCTTGTCCTGCAAGATCAATGGATTTTTTTCCCGGAAAAGGAATACATTTTTAGCCGGATTTTTGAGCAGAAACAGATGAACCCTGAACTTGGCCCTGAGGATCAAACGACCATTTGTTGTGATTTTACCTGTGCGGAGGATGATAAAAAATGGCGAACGGATGACGCCGGCCTCATTGAACAATGTATCGAGGGGCTTCATCGGGCCGGCTTTATCAAGAAAGAAGACGTTGTGGAAGGTCTTGTCAAACGCCAAAAAAATTTTTATCCCCGCTATGACTGCCGGTTTACCGAGAAAATCGAGGAGAGCATGCGGCAATTAAAGCAAGTGAACAATTTAATATTAACCGGTCGCTTGGGGATGTATAACTACAACAATTCCGACCACTGTTATGATATGGCCAGATTTATTGGGCAGAAACTGGATGAGCAAATATCAGTGCCCGAAATCTGGTCCGCGCTGGAGAATCGCGTTAAAGGATATAAGATTGTTGATTAAAAATAACTAATGCGTGAGGTGCGCATAAAAAATCAGATTGGGGAAGAATTGCCGACCGTCCCCCAGAATTAATTTTAGGAGGATTAGCAGAATGAATAATCTTAAGGGTCAAAACAGCCAGTGGTGGTACGCCGGAGTGCTGATTTTTCTTGCCTTGTTATGGACATTAAGTATGTTTAAGGGGCTTGAATATGCTGGCGGATATTTCGGTCAGACTTATGGGCTTTTGCACCCGAGCAGCTTCCCTGGCGACTTGGCAAATAACTTTCATTTAGCCAGTATGTCCATCTATTCGATCCTTGTTCGGTTGGCGGGTGAGCTTTGGTTTGATGATAGATTCAACACGGTAGTTTATTTTATTTTGACTCTTATTTGTTTGTTGGGCATCGATCGGATTGCCGGGTTGTTTGGGGTCAAAAGCCCGGGGGCGCGGTTGGCCGTGATAGCCATTCTTCTGGTGCGGCACATGTGGGTGGACAATATGCCTTATATAATGGACGCAAACAGCTATCGACCTTCATCGTACGTGCAGCCTATAGGCGTATGGTTGGCCTATTTTGTCCTCGCCGGCCAACGAAAATATATTTTGATGTTCTGTGTGCTTTTAGTCGGGTTTTCATTGAAAAACGGCTGGCATCCGGCATTGGCATCGTTACTATTGCTGATTCGTGAATCGTTCCCGGTGCGGTGGCCACAGATTGCTGGAGTTGTTAGTGGTATCGCCGTGAGTGTTCTTTTGGTTTATTCCCTTTGGGCAAATGCCACCGGCAAGGTTGCGGAGAATGTCTGGTTATTTAACGAGTCTTTAATGGTTACCGAAAACAGCGAGACAAATCCATTCATGGATGGCTTGGGGCCGGTGGTTTTTGCCCTCTTTATGATTGGAGCATTTTTGATCCTGCGGGTCTCGAATCTGGTACAAAAAAAACAGCTTCAGGCCGTCTGCGTTATTTCATTTATTATTTATTTTGTTGCCGGGATTTATTACAAATTTTCTCCGGATTCGATCAAAATACCCTATTTAGTCGCTTTGGGCGTAAGTCGATCAACGTGGTGGACGCAGATGCTTATGTTGATTGCGCTTAGTTCTTACGCGGTTCAGTCGTTATTAGATTCTGCACCAAAGAGAAAAATTCAAATGGCCCTCTTTTTAGTCTTTTTATATCTTTTTCCGTTTGTTGACTATGAGTCGTTGCGGTTATTTTTTATAAATGGGCGGCTGTATTTTACGCCGGCGATATTTTACAAAATAGCGATGGTTGGCTTATGCTTTTTAAGCGCCCTCGCGTTTTTCTATATGGGCCGATTATTGAAAAAGATTTCTCCTCTAAAATGGCAGGTGCAGAATGTCTGGCCAGTGTTTCTGTTGGGCGCTTTGATTGTGTGTTCAACGACGATTTATGCATATAAAACCTATCAACATATTCCGGCGTTGAAATTCTTGGCCCAAAACGGGATTATGGGGGGGACTCCAGGTGCCCAATGGGTGGGGATTAACGAATTCTTTCGTGACCAGACGGACAAAAGAAGCACTATTTTGGCGTTAACGAGAATCCAGCCTCTGTCGGGTTATGATTACGGACATTGGCAACCTCAAGGGATACCGTTGGCGGTGGATACTTCACTTCGTATAAGAACAGGACGAAGCATGCCTATCGCCAGCCATGAGATCGCGTTTTATTTTGATTATGATAAGCGCATTGAATATGGCAGACGTTACAAATGGGGGTGGGAATTTGCAGAAGCTTGGTTCCATTGTGACATGGACAAGGTCCGGCGAAGCTTATTTTTGCTGGATGATCCTGATTATCTGGTCATCCCTTCCGCTTATTTATGCGGAATTCAACAGATCAATTACACGATTGTCAAAACTCATGGAGGATTTACCATCTTGAGGAAGAACGCTCTGGATGAAAAGTTGGCGGAAGGACTGCAATAAGAAGAAATATGGAAGACCGACGAGCAAAACTTAAATCGATCATCAGAAAATCGCGACCTCTCTCGGTCGTCTTGCAATGGCTTTTTGATCCGGCATATACGCCGGTTCATAGCATCAATGGCTGGATCAAGGGGCAAAAGGGATTAATCCTGAATTTCGGGTCGGGCAGCAGAAATTTTGCCAGAAACGTCATTAATCTCGATTGCGAAAATCTGGCCAATGTCCACGTGGTCAATAAATCTCAAGAGGTCCCCTTCAAGGAGCAATCCTTTGATGCCGTATTGTTGGAATATGTCTTGGAACATGTGGAAAGGCCCTACGAATTGCTTAGTGAAGTGCGAAGAGTTCTTCGCCCGGGAGCGGAGGTATGTGTGACCGTTCCGTTTCGGCAGAATTATCACGCCTGCCCCCATGATTATTGGCGGTTTACCTATGAAGGATTAAAGGAGTTGTTTGCCCAAACAGGATTCAAGAACATTCGCGTCGCTGTTTATGGAGGGCCTGTTTCCGCCTGGATTGACGCGACCAAGGAATTCTTGGCAACGATTCTATGTTTTGGGATCCCGGTTCTTTATGAGATGTTAAGCCAGGTGTTAATCATTCCTTTTATTCCTTTGCGATATCTCGACATTATTTTTCGTAAATGGTCGGTTGCAAAATACACCGCTTTCAGTTTTCAAGTTTTAGCGCAAAAAGAGGGTGTCCGTACAACTCCTTCCCGGATAAATACGGATTCTGTTCTGGAAGAATTGCTTTGGATTCCAGAGGGTTTTGAGGCCGTTAAACGGGGGAACGTTTTCTGGATCGAGAAACGGGAACACGCTACCGCGAAGGTTAAACGCATATAGAGCGACAATTTATCGGGGAGGATCAGATGCAAGATAAATTCAATATGGACGGGCATAAACTTCACTGGCATTTGGATCGGGTGAATAATTTTATGCAGGGCAAACGAATTGCCCCCTTACATATCGATTTGGGTATTACGACCGGCTGTAATATGGCCTGCACGTATTGCTACGGGGTTATCCAGGGGCGCACAGGGATAAGCACACGCACCGACATGCCCGCAGCAACCCTTACCCGGTTTTTCCGAGACGCCAAAGAAGTGGGGGTGCGCTCTATTGCCATCATCGGCGAGGGAGAAAATACCGTCAATCCCGCAATCTGGGACGCCTTCGCGTGCGCCAAAGAGATCGGGCTCGATATCAGCCTGGCTACCAACGGCATGATCGTTCCCAAAGACAAGATATATGACATGCTCTCGGCGCTGACCTGGATCCGGATCAATATCAGCGCGGCGGACCCGGAATCGTTTTACCAACTTCACCGGGTCAGGCAATTTGAGAACGTTTGCAATAACATCCGGGCGCTCGTTGCCGCAAAGAAAGAGCATGACCTTAAGACAACCATCGGCATGCAAATGGTCGTCATGAGTAATAACATGGACCAGATCGTCCCGTTGGCCAACCTCGGCAAAGAATTAGGGGCCGATTATCTCGTCGTCAAGGCCTGTTCGGACACTAAAGAGAAGACCCTCGATTCCCCCAGCGAGAAATATCTTTTGATCGAGTCCACGTTAAAAGAAGCGGAAGCCACCAGCGAAGGGAATTACCGGGTCATTATCAAATGGCATAAGCTCCAGAATAAAGGCACCAAAGATTATAAAGTGTGTTATGGAACGAACTTTATCCTGGCGATCAGCGGCAAGGGATGCGTGTATCCTTGCGGGCACTGGTTCGATATCCGCTCGGAGGAGTTTTTTATGGGCAACATCAACGACACTTCTTTTAAGGACATCGTGGCCAGTGACCGTTACGCCGAGGTGCAACAGAAAATTCAGAAAGTCGATGTCAATTGCGAATGTGAAAGCAATTGCCGGCCGCATTACGTGAACCGGTATTTGTGGCAATTAAAAACTACCCGGAAGGACGATGGTGCTGCCGTTTCGCCGGTTCCGCCCGGGCCTGCGCCGGAACACGTTAACTTTGTTTAATTGCATAAAAGGGATCGGTCGATGAAGATTCTGGTTTTTGGTTCAACAGGCTTGATAGGGACGGCGCTGGATATCGTCAGCCGTAAGAAAAATATCCGGTATGTCGGGTTAAGCCATAGCGATATTGACGCAACGGACGAGTCGGCTGTCAAAAAAGCCATCCTTGAGCACCGTCCGACGGTTGTCGTTAATGCCGTTGTGATCATCGGCCCGCCGTGCGAAGAAGATCCCTTGAAGGCCTTTAACGTCAATACCATGGTCGCCTATTGTCTGGCCAAGGTGTGCGCCGAGCAGGGGGCGGTTCTTTTCCAGCCTAGTTCCCACGCCGTATTTGAGGGCACTTATGACGGATTTTATACCGAAGATCATGACGCGAAACCCATGAACATTTACGGCGGCAGCAAATATTTATCCGAGATCTTCGCGCGCAATATTTGTCCTAAATCTTATGTCGTACGTTTTCCGACGATGTTCGGCCCCCGCAAGAACCAAAAGGGCGGATTCGTCGATAAAATGCTCGCCCGCATCAGAAATGGTGACGACCTGCGCGTTGTGGATGACAAGATCGACTCGATGACCTATTCGATCGATGTTGCCGAACAGATCATTGCCATGGCGCAAAAAGAAGTGCCTTACGGTATTTATCATATCGCCAACGCCGGGCAGGTGAGCTATTACGCGTTCGTCAAGAAACTGATGGAATTGCTTGGTGTTCATAACAAACTGGTAGCGGCGAAGGCGGCAGATTTCGCGACCGCCGGCCACCAGTCATTAAAGACCGCCATGAAATCCAATAAACTTCCCGCCATGCGCGGTTGGGAAGAGGCCTTAGCTGATTATGTATCCACTTTGTTGGTGCCAAAATAGAAACCGATCTGCGAACCCATAAGGAAGGGGTAAAAAATGGAAACAGGATCGATGATGAAAGAAATTTTAAACACACAAGCAGAGGTTGGAGATCAAAAATCCTGGCAGAAGAAAACGAGCGTAAAAATCGGAATGATCAATGTTGTTTTAGATGGAGATTATCAATACGAACAGGAAATTCCTCTTGGGCTTGGGGTCATCGGTGCTTTTTTGCGGGAAAAGGGATATACGGTTGACTATCACCAATGTTTTGCCAGCAGAGGTGACCAGGAAATTGGAAGGGCCTCCAAAGTTGAAGCGGATCTGTATGCCTTTCAGTTGAACATGACAAATTATTTGGATATTCGCGCTGTCGTGGAAAAAATCAAAAAAAATAGGCCGCAGGCCAAGATCCTGCTGGGGGGGCCTTATTTGACCATGTCCTATGAGCAAATCATGCAGGGAGAGCCTCTTTATGATTTTATGGTGATGGGCGAAGGGGAATATACGACCCTAGAACTGGTGCAGTATCTGGAAAGGGGCGAAGATGATTTCAGCAACGTGCTTGGCCTGGTTTGGCGAAAGTCCTCAGGCGCCGTTGTGAAAAATAATCACCGGTCTCTTATCATGGACTTGGATACGATGCCTTTTCCTTCCCGAGATCTGCTTGAAACGGGAAATCATGATATGGTTGATGACGGCTTGACGGAAAGCGTACGCATCGTTACCTCCAGGGGATGTGTTGCCAATTGCAGTTTTTGTTGTGTTAATTTGTTCAGTTCGCTCCAAAAGGGCAAGCGATGGCGCGGACGAAGCCCCAAAAATGTCGTTGATGAGCTTGAAATGCTTTATAAGAAATATGGCGTCAGGGTCGTCAATTTCTCGGATAGCTCATTTGAAGATCCGGGAAAGCCGGGAAAGATCAGGGCCGCGGAAATATGCAATGAGATCATCAGAAGGGATATCCCCGTTTCCGCCAAGATCTATATGCGCTGTGAAACTATGCTCAATGATGAAGACATTGAGTTGTACAAACTGTTCAAGAAGGCGGGCATCGATGTCATCATCATGGGCGTTGAGGCGGGATCGGACTATGAACTGGAGCTGTATAAAAAGAACGCCAATCTGGAGGAAAATTACCAGGCGATGAAGACGGTCTATGCCCTGGACCTTTTCTATCTCTATATAGGGTTCATCATGTTCGGGCCCTATTCGACGATGGAAACGCTTAGAGGGAACATGAAGTTCCTTTATGAGAACAAATTCTCCGACAACCTGATGTTTACCGGCAACACCCTGATGCTCCTTAGGGATTCAAAGATCTATCACACCATCAAAGCGGAGGGGCGGGTTGTTGAGGATGACCGGTATTGGGATCTGCCTAAGTATACCTTTATTGATCCCCGGGCCGAGCGGATGTCTTCTTTCTGGCAAAGTCTATATGCCCGTTATCCCCAGTCAAGGGAAGTAACGTCTTTTCAGGTGAGGATCGCCAACCTGGTCTCCCGCATGACCAACAGGATGAACGCCGAAGTATTAAAAACGCTGCATGATGAGTATCTAGAGTTTAAGGCGCAGCACGAAAGAATGCGGGATGAATTCGGCAAGATCCAGGCGGATCATTTTTACAGGATGTTGGACCTGATCGACGACGAGGCCTCCGATGAAAAAGTGGCCGCGGTGCGCAACAACTTGTTTGAGAATGAATACACACGCTACTTGCCTATTTACCGGGACGCCCACGATTCTTTTTCCCAAAAGATCGCTGATCATGGTTTTAGCTTAAGCGGTCTGGGTTTCAAGAATTTTTATTCCGCCTCGGCCATAAAAGGGTTAAAACGCACGGTGCGCGTTGTTTGACAAGTATTAACTTTTAGCCAATAAAATTTGGTGAAAAGAACGGAGACAAGACAAATGAGTTTTTATGACGTTGCTATGGAAATCATCGACAATAAATTAAGAAGCAGAGACACTTTGGAAAAAGTGATCGAAAAGATCCAGAAAGCTTCCACAAAAGGCCAAATTGCTTTCTATCCCTGTGGTGTTTATAGCCGCATTATCCTTAACGAAATAAAAAAGAAGGACCCTGCCCTTCTTTCAAAGGTGATCGGCTGTTTCGATAAGTCATCAGAGGCTACGATGGGTGACGGGATAAAGGTCTATAACATAAAAAAATTGGATGAATTTGCGAATAATATCGCCCTTCTTGTTGTGACCTCCAATACTTTTTATTCCAAGGAAATGGGGCACATCCAGTCAATGACGAGCTATGACGGCCCGGTTCTTAAAACTTCGCGTTTTGATGTTACCTTTGCGGCTAAAGATGATGATGCGATCATGGCCGAGATCCGAACGGTGTATAATTTGTTGGCCGATAAAAAATCAAAAATGACCTATTTAGTAACATGGTTATCGCGCTTTTTGAACGATGACGATCTGACTTATATATTCGAAGGTGAAGAGGAAGAAGAAAGCGGAGAAAGCGGCCAAGCCCTGAAATTCAAAGAATATGTGATCGAAGGGCTGGATGATGTTTGTCAAAAAGAATTGAATGCCGGGCTTTATGAGATGAAATACGTCAGGCCAAATGAAGGGGATGTCGTACTTGATGTCGGCGCGTATAAAGGCGATACCGCTATTTATTTTGCCGATCGGGTGGGCAGAAGAGGGAAAGTGTATTCCTTCGAACCGGTGAGGGCCAACTATGAGACCTTAGTGGACAATTTAAGAAGAAACAAGCTGGACGACATTGTTGTCACCGTCAATAAGGGTTGCGCGCCTGAAAGCGGATCGTTAAAAGTCATTTCATCAAAATCCGGGGCCCCATGGGCCTTCGTTTCGGAACATCAGGGCACATTTGACGTGGAGATGACCTCCATCGATGACTTTGTCGAAGCGCATAATATAAACAAGTTGGATTTTATCAAGATGGATGTGGAAGGGTTTGAAGAGAGTGCTCTTAGAGGGGCCTTAAAGACGCTCAAACGTTTTCATCCCAAACTGGCCATTTGTCTTTATCACCAATCCAGCGACATTTTGAGCATTCCGCAATTGATCCACCAAGCGGCCGGCGATTATCGGTTGTATATCCGATGTCGCATGGAAGGGCCTTTTGGAATTAACCTTTACTGTGCGAAGAAGTAATTGTTATGGAATACATCATAAAAAGACAGTTTGAGAAGACGGCCAGTGGATCGCTCCGTATTCTTCCGGGAAAGATTCTGCGGCTGGCGAGTATTGTGGCCGTGCTACCGATTATTTTAGCCATTCGTTTGATGCGTCCCGTGGTGTTAGTCCGCTTTGGGAAATTACCCAATACGCGCATCGGCGGTTTTGCTACCTGTCCGGAGTTGTATCTTTGTGAACGCGATAAAAAGATGCATAAAAGAAGCCTCGATTTCTTTTGTTGCCATAAAAATAAAAATGCTAACAGCCAGTTAAAAAGAATGTGGGCCCGGATACTGCCTATGTCCGATTTCGTGAACTTATTGATGGCGGCTAATAAGCTGTTGCCCGGCCATGAGCGGCATGTGATCCCCATGCCGGATGAAAATGATTTTCAAGGTCTTTTGGCGGTGTCGCGTCCCCATCTTTGGTTCACAAAAGACGAAGAAAATCTTGGTGCCAAGATGCTTAGGGAGCAGGGCATATCCTTGGATAAAAGATTTATATGTCTGGCAGCGCGTGATTCCGCCTATCTAAAGACAACACATGGTGAAACCGATTGGAGTTATCATGATTACCGCGACGCCAATATCGATGATTACATCCTCGCAGCCGAAGAATTGGGAAAAAGAAAGTATATTGTTTTTAGGATGGGCGCTGTTGTGGCTAAGCCTTTGGCGATATGCCCCCCGGGGGTCATTGATTACGCCACGACTTTCCGCAGTGATTTTCTGGATATATTCTTGCTCGGCAAATGTCATTTTTTCTTCGGGGCCCATAGCGGCATCAATAGTGTCTCGATGGCATTTCGCCGCCCCAAGGCCGTGACTGATGTTATCCCTCTTTACAGCGTACACACGTGGATGCCGGATGACCTGTTCATCCCTAAAAAAATATGGCTCAAAAAGGAAAGCCGTTTCCTGACATTTTGTGAAATTTTTGATTTAGGTGTCTGGAAATTTTCACAGGGCGAACACTATACCCCCTATGGATTGGAGATCGTAAACAATACGCCCGAGGAGGTACTGGCTTTGGCCGGAGAAATGGATGAACGCCTTAATGGAACCTGGCAGACAACTGAGGAAGATGAAAATTTACAAAAATCTTTTTGGGTGATTTTCAACAAACACCAATCGTACCGGAACCCCGTTTCTCGTATTGGTGCTGCGTTTTTGCGGCAGAACCAGGAGCTATTAAAGTAAGCTATGAAATTCTTAACTTTTACCTATAAGATTTCTAAAGGATTCCCATCGTTGTTTGTGCGCAGCATTGTTTTAGAGACGTGTGTCGGCGTTATGGCGGCCTGTTCTCTTTTGATTGTCAGCCCCCTGATTGATCTTCTAACCAAGCCCGGGCTTGTCGGCGCCAGTCCGCTTACCCGGGAAATACTGGACATATTCTCTTTTTTCGGTATTTCGTTTACTCTCAAGGGCTGGTTGATGGTTTTTTTTCTTTTTGTTGCCCTGACTAGTATTTTACAAATTTTTGCTTGGAAGACCATCCTGGAAACGAAGTATGCGGTTTTGAAGGATTTGATGATCAGGGCTTTCGAAGATTTTTTTCAGGCTCAATGGTATTTTTTCAGCAGCGGCAAACATGGTATGTTGATCAATACTTTTACGCGGGAGATCATGGTCATCGGGGATGCCTTTAGCGCTATGGCCCGTTTCTTTGTCAATCTGCTACAGATGATTATTTCCCTGGCGGTTCCGCTGTATATTTCCTGGCAGGTGACGTGTATTAGTCTCGGCGCGGCTGTAGTGTTTGTTATTCCTTTTATTTTTGTTGGAAAATATAACTATAGATTGGGTGTTGCCAAAACGGCTACCGCAAACCAATTTACCTCTGTTATTTATGAAAATCTTAGCCTGGCTAAGATTTTGTTGGGTTTTGGTAATCAGCGCGAAGGGATCAGGCGTCTCGATGAAGCCTTTAGCACTCACCAGCATGTTGCCATTAAATCGTTGACCTTAGGAGAAGCCGTTCTGTTGTTGTATAGACCGCTGGCCGTCGTTGTAGTTTGTATTACCTTATTTGTATCACAGTGGTTCCAGGTATCCTTGTCCGAAATGACGGTTTTAGTTTTTGCGCTTTTTCAAACCTCTCTTTCTGTCAGTAAACTCATGCAGGAAAAAAACAAACTGGAGAGTTTTTCTCCCAGCTATGAACAGATTGAAGATTTACGCAGGCGAGCCAGGCTTTTAAAACAACCAACAGGAGCAAAGAAATTCGTCGGATTTAAGAAAGCGATAGAAATCAGAGGCCTTTCTTTTTCGTATCCCGATCGCCCGCGGATATTGAACAAGGTTCATCTGGTTATCCCTAAAGGAAAAATGATTGCTGTTGTGGGTAAATCCGGCGCCGGTAAATCGACCCTTGTGGATATCCTCATGGCCTTCCATGAACCAACCTCCGGAGGAGTGACGTTTGACGGCGTTCTCCTTAAGGAATATGATGTTCAGTCTTATCGTTCCCGGCTCGGCTATGTTCCGCAGGACAGCACGCTGTTTAATATGAGCATCAAGGATAATTTGTTATGGGCCAACCCGAAGGCTTCCCTGAAAGAGATGGGGGAGGCCTGCCGTTTAGCCCATGCCGATGAATTTATCAGCCACCTGCCGGAAGGGTACGATACGTTGGTCGGCGATCGCGGCGTGCGTCTTTCCGGCGGGCAGGTCCAAAGGATGGCGCTCGCCAGAGCGTTTATCCGTAATCCCGAACTTTTGATTTTGGATGAAGCCACCAGCTCCCTGGATACACATTCCGAACGTTTTATCCAGCAGGCCATTGAAAATATTTCGACCAAGACAACGGTGGTCGTGGTGGCGCATCGTCTCTCAACGATCAAGAGAGCTGATTGCATCTATGTGCTCGAAAACGGAGAGGTCGTGGAAAAAGGGGCCTATGCGGATTTGGTAAGCGCCACAGGACGTTTTAATTCTATGGTTAAACTTCAAGAGTTGGGAGTGACGGATGAAGGAGTTTCCGGACATCATGACTTATCGGATAAGGTAGAAATACAATGAAGAATAATCCCAGTCTTAACATCGCCGGCCGTTTGATCGGAAAAGATTACCCGCCTTTGGTTATAGTTGAAATCGGCATTAACCACGAAGGAAGCCTTAAAAAAGCGTTTCAGATGGTTGATGATGCGAAAGAGGTGGGCTGCGAGTGTGTTAAATTTCAATGCCATGTCCTTGATGATGAAATGATCCCGGCGGCAAAATCTGTTATTCCGGGAAATGCGACTGAGAGCATTTGGGACATTATGGAAAGATGCGCCTTAAGTGAAGAAGACGAATTAAAACTCAAAAAATATGTTGAATCAAAAAAAATGATTTATTTTTCGACTCCGTTTTCTAGGGCGGCGGCCGTTCGTCTGGAGAAAATGGGCGTGTCGGCCTATAAGATCGGGTCAGGGGAATGCAACAATCATCCTTTGATCGCGCATATCGCCGCATACAAAAAGCCGGTCATTTTAAGTACAGGGATGAACAATCTGGATTCCATCGCTCCCGCGGTTAAGATCCTGCGGGACGCCGGGATCCCCTATGCCTTAACGCATTGCACGTCCATGTATCCCACACCCTATACAAAAGTAAGATTGGGAGCCCTTGCTGAGTTGGGCAGGGCCTTTCCCGATGCTATATTGGGTTTAAGCGATCATTCGTTGGGGATTTATACGTGCCTTGGTGCTGTGGCCTTGGGGGCAAGTATTCTTGAAAAACATTTCACCTCGGATAAAAGCTGGCCCGGACCGGATGTGCCGATTTCCATCGACCCCGATGAGCTAAGAGAATTGATTCAAGGCTCAAAGGCGATCCATCAGGCCATGGGCGGGCAAAAGGATATCCTTGCCGAGGAACAGCCGACCATCGATTTTGCTTACGCGTGCGTTGTGTCCACGCGGGATATCCGTCGCGGAGAAGCCTTGACCCAGGAAAATATCTGGGTCAAGCGCCCCGGCACGGGAGAGATCAAGGCAAGGCATTTCAAGGATGTCTTGGGCGGCAAAGTGAAAATGGATATAAAAAAGAACGAACAATTAAAATGGGACCAAATAACCAAAACAAATACGATTTAGCCTCTAGGAGGAAAGTCCGATGCGCATTTATCTTGCCCAATTAACGCATGAACAAAATGGTGTGTTCCAGAACCACTGTTTTCCTCTGGCCATTGGTTTTATCGGCTCGTATCTCAAAAGAGAATTCGGGGAAAAGGTCGAGGTCGAGCTCTTTAAATCGACCAAAGACCTGAACGAGGCCTTCGCCCGGCAAGCGCCGGACGTGCTCATGTTCAGCAGTTATATGTGGAATTACAACCTCAGTTTGGCTTATCTGGAAGAAGCGCGGGCGCGATACAATGACCTTTTGATCGTCGTCGGCGGACCGCATATCAGCCTTGACCCGGCGGAACGTATCAAATTCCTGAAAGAACATCCGGCGATAGATGCGTATGTGCTGTTTGAAGGCGAGATCGCGGCCAAGGAGATTATTTCAGAATTCATGAAAACAAAGAGCAGGGAAGCCGTGAAAAAAATGGCGCATCCTTCCGTTATCGCTTTTCGGGCCGACCAGGAGATCTCTCCCCAGGGTAACGTTGAGCGTACCAGCCGCATCGGGCTTAAAGGTTCCGCGCTTTCCTTAAATGATATCCCTTCGCCGTATTTAACAGGGTTGTTCGACAAATTTTTTAAAGATGCCGAGATCCCCTTGATCGAAACAAATCGTGGCTGCCCGTTTACCTGTACTTTCTGTCAGCAGGGCGGCGAATACTATACCAAGGTAGTTCATTTTGATGTCTCGCGCGTGCGTGAAGAGATCATGTACATCGCCGATAGAATTTATAAAGAGAAGATCGATGCCTATGTGCTGGAGATCGCGGACCCGAACTTCGGGATGTTTGAGCGGGACTGGGATATCTGCGTTGCCATCCGGGAGGCCCAGGACAGGACCGGGTATCCAAAATATGTTGGATGCTCAACGGGAAAGAACAAGGCCGAAACGATCATCGAGAATACCTCGTTGTTAAAGTTAGGTACCATTCAGTTGCGCAGTGCCATGCAATCCCTGCACGCCGAAACGCTCGATGCCATCAAGCGCAAGAATATCAAGCTCGAGGCCTATTATGACATCCAAAAAGACATGGATGCGAAGGGTTTGGAAAATAACACCGACATCATGCTGGGCCTGCCTTTGGAGACGAAAGAATCCCATTTCCAGGGGATCTTCGACCTGATCGATGCCGGGATCAGGGAGTTCTCCTGCGTCCAGACGATCGTTCTCCCCGGGATAGAGATGGGATTAAAGTCCTATAAGGAGAAGTACGGGATAAAAACAAAATACCGGTTTATTCCGGAGGGGATCGGTAAATACGAGATCCTGGGCAAGGAGAAAAATGTCGGTGAATTAGAAGAGATCATCATCCAGACCAATACCATGTCTTACGATGATTATTTCGAGTGCCGCAAGTTGCATCTTTTGCTCATGATCTTTCATAACACAAGGCTGATGTCGACGGTCTATAAATTCCTCGATGAGCTCAATATCAAGAAATCCGACGTGGTGCGATATTTGTACAACAACCAAAGCAAAGAGCTCGTCGCTTTGCTTGATGCCTTTAAAGAGGATACCCAGGGGGAGCTGTTCGATCGCGCCAGTGACGTCGAGTTTGATTGGTCCCACAACGAGGCCGTTTCCTATAACAAAATCTTTAAGCATTTGTCGATTGTGTGGTTCCAACACAAGGATGTGATCATTAATTCGCTGCGGAAAGCGTTATTGAGCATTTTGGGTCCGGAGCACAGTTTGGAAATAGAAGAATTGATTCACGTCATGAGTACCGCCATGGTCAATCCCTTTGGAGATGTTCAAAAACATGTCATCCCCGTTCAATCAGAAAAGCTTAAAGGCATTCTGGGTGAACAATTGGAATTAAAGCCTTCCGACCGGCAATTGACGACGATACGCATCATCAATAATTTGTATAAAACACCGGAAGACAGGATCAATAAGTTGGTCTACAAGCTTAGACCGGTGAACTTGATGTTAAAAATGAATTTACCGGTAAGTGATGAAGGCCGGAAAGTAGCTGCAACCGAGGCTTCAGAAGCAGCTTATTAATAACGACAAAAAGCGACAGGAACGATCATGACAAAGAAAATACTTTTTATCACAGGCACGCGGGCCGACTTTGGCAAACTTAAGCCGCTGATGAGAAAGATCGAAAAATCGCCGGAATTAGAATGCCATATTTTTGTGACGGGGATGCACATGCTTTCCCGCTATGGTTCCACACTCAATGAGATCAAAAAAAGTAACTTTAAGAATATCTTTCCTTATATCAATCAAATGGATAATAACGGTTTTGACATGGACATTGTTCTGGCCAACACCATCCAGGGCGTCGGCCATTATTGCCGGGAATACAAGCCGGACATGCTCGTTGTCCATGGCGACCGTGTGGAGGCCCTCGCCGGGGCTATTGTCGGAACACTAAATAATATTTTGGTCGCGCACATCGAAGGCGGTGAAGTATCCGGAACCGTCGATGAATTGATCCGTCACGCGGTCAGCAAGCTGGCCCATCTTCATTTCGTGGCCAATGATGAGGCGCGTATGCGTTTGGTCCAGATGGGAGAGACGCGCGACTCCATTTTCGTCATCGGTTCACCGGATATCGACGTGATGCTTTCTTCGAACCTGCCCACTTTGGCGGAGGTCAAACAGCGATACGAGATACCCTTTGAAGAATATTTTATTTTTTCCTACCATCCCGTCACGACAGCTTTGCACAAGTTGATGCACGATATCGATATCGTGGTCGAAACGATCAAAAATTCCGGGTTGAATTTTGTGGTGATCTATCCCAATAACGACCGTGGTTCCGATATCATCCTGGAATCGTTGAAGCGCCTGGGAAATAATGAGCGTTTTAAGCTTTTTTCGTCCTTGCGTTTTGAATATTTTTTGACGCTCTTGAAGCACGCCAAGGCTATTGTGGGCAACTCCAGCGTCGGAATCCGGGAGGCGCCGGTCTACGGCGTTCCGACCGTTAATATTGGTAACCGGCAAATCAACCGCTTCCGCTGCCCATCGATCGTGGATGTCGCAGAGAACAAAAATGAGCTTTTGAGCGCTTTAAAGGATCTCCCCACAGAGATAAAGCCGTCTTTGCATTTCGGGGATGGCAACAGCGCCGACGCCTTTTTAAAATGCCTGTATGAGCCAGAGTTTTGGTCGCGCTCGTGCCAGAAACAATTTCAGAATTTTTCGAATGTTGCTCTATGACAGTCCGCAAACAGAAAAAGATGCCGTTAAAGCTCAAGAATATCGATCTGATCGTTTACGACTTCGACGGTGTGCTGACGGACAACCGGGTTTTGGTCTTTGATGACGGGCATGAAGCCGTTTTTTGCAGCCGTGCCGATGGCTTGGCGATCGGGTTGATCAAAAAGGCGGGTATTCCGCAGATCATCCTGTCGATGGAAGAGAATCGGGTCGTGGAAACCAGGGCCCGCAAGCTCGGCATTGACGTCCTGTACGGGATCCAGGATAAAAAGATGGTCTTGACGGATTACTGCCGCAAGAATAACTATGATCTAAGAAGGGTGCTCTATATTGGCAACGATATCAACGACCTTGAAGTGATGGGTGTCGTCGGGCATCCGCTGGCACCCCAAGATGCCCGCCCATCGGTCAAGCGCATTAGTAAAATGATCATTGCCAGAAATGGCGGAGATGGAGTCGTCCGGGAACTTTTTGGAAAATTTTTGAATCATTAACTACAGGAGGGACAAATGTCTATTTTTGTGATCGCGGAGATCGGGATCAACCATAACGGTGATGTTGAGATCGCCAAGAATTTGATCGATGTGGCCAAAGATGCCGATGCCGATGCCGTCAAATTCCAGAAGCGGACAATTGACCTGGTCTATTCAAAAGAATTCCTCGATTCTCCGCGCGAAAGTCCTTGGGGAGTTACCCAGCGCCACCAGAAAGAGGGCTTGGAATTAGGTAAAGCGGAATATGATGAAATTGACGCGTATTGTAAAAATAAAAATATTCCGTGGCTTGCCTCGGCGTGGGATCTGGAAAGCCAAAAGTTCCTTCGCCAATATGATCTTTCGCGCAACAAGATCGCCTCGGCGATGTTGACTTACCGTGAATTGATCGAGATGGTCGCCAAGGAGCGAAAGTACACGTTTATTTCAACGGGAATGAGCGGAGAAAAAGAGATCGCAGCCGCAATCAAGATCTTTAAGGACGCGGGGTGTCCATTTGAATTGATGCATTGCGTTTCGATGTATCCGATGAACGATGAGGATGCGAATTTAAACTGTATTCAAACTTTGGCCAAGAAGTTTAAGTGTAAAGTCGGATACAGCGGCCATGAAACGGGGCTGGCCATTTCTTATGCGGCCGTGGCGCTGGGAGCGACTTCCCTGGAGCGGCACATTACCCTTGACCGGGCGATGTACGGTTCCGATCAGGCGGCTTCCATTGAACCGGCGGGTTTTCGACAGCTTGTCGGTGCTATCCGCAAGATTGAAAAGGCGCTGGGGGATGGAACAATCGGCGTGCATGAACAAGAGCTCCCGATTGCCAAGAAATTACGCGCCCATATTCCTTATTATACGGCGTCAAAGTGATCTATGAATGAAGTCATTGCAATCGTTCCGGCGCGGTCCGGCTCAAAGGGGGTTATTGATAAAAATATTAAACCCCTTGCCGGTCACCCATTGATCGCTTATAGCATTGCGGTAGCGAAATTGGCAAAGAATATCGACAGGGTCTTTGTGTCTACGGATTCAGAGCGGTATGCAGCTATTGCCCGTCGGTATGGCGCGCAAGTGCCATTCTTGCGGCCAAAGGAAATTTCGATGGACAATAGCAGTGATTATGATTTTATTAAACATTTTTTGGACTGGTGCCAGAAAAAGGAAGGGCGCCAACCGGCTTTGCTGGTCCATTTGCGTCCCACGACCCCTTTGCGGGAAGTGCATCGCGTGGAAGACGCGGTTAGGATTATGCGTCAGGACAAAACAACAACGGCGTTACGTTCCGTCCAGGAAATGTCTGAATCGGCATGCAAAACATTTGAGATCGAGGGGGGATTGCTGAAATGCATGGGATCGCGTTCTTTTGACCTGGAGGCTTCTAATCGTGCTCGCCAAAAGTTCCCCACAACATATGAAGGCAATGGTTATGTGGATGTGCTTAAAACCGTTTATATCGTGAAGAACAAAAGAATTCATGGCGACCTAGTGCGGGCGTATTTGACACCATGGGTCTGCGAGGTCGATTCCAAGGAAGATTTCGCTTATTTGGAATATGAAGTGAGCCAAAACCCTAATATTGTGAAAGAACTTTTTGGATAATCATATGGGATATTATTTTTCACGAACGTCAAAAGAGGTTCCTCAAATCCGGACCAAGCACCGGGAAATCAAGACGCCGATCCCTTGTCCGGGTTCGGAAGCCGTTTGGGCTCAACTGGAGCAGTTTGAATCCCGGTCGATGCAAGGCCAATTGCCTTTAGTGTGGGACCGGGCACAAGGATTTAATATTTACGACAAGGCTGGAAATAAATGGATTGATTTTACCTCGACGATATTTGTCGTCAATGTGGGGCACGCGAATCCGCGGGTTATTACGGCCATACGTCAGGTGCTTGAGCGGCCGCTTCTTCACACTTACGCGTACGCGCATGAGTTGCGCGCGACATATTTGAAGAAATTGGTCGAATTCTGCGACGGAGATTTCGAAAAGGCGTTTTTGCTTTCGGCCGGGACCGAAGCGACCGAGGCCGCTTTGAAGTTGATGCGGATGTACGGACAGAAAAAGAATAAGCGTAGGCCCGGGATTATCTGTATAGAGGGGAATTGGCACGGTAGGACAACTGGCGCGCAAATGATGAGCAGCAATCCAGATCAAAAGGCGTGGATCGGTTATCATGATGCTGATATCCATCATATATCTTTCCCATATCCTTGGGTGCTGAATGACTGTTCCGGTGAGGATTTTCTTGCAGAGGAGATCTATAAGCTGGAGCGCAAAGGCATTGATTTGCGCAGAGATATTTGTGGTTTTATGTTGGAAACTTTTCAAGGATGGGGCGCGGTCTTTTATCCCAGCGATTTTATCCAGAACATTGAAGCTTTATGTCGCAAGAACGATATTTTATTAACGTTCGACGAGATGCAGGCGGGGTTCGCGCGTACGGGCACGAAATTCGGTTACCAGCATTATAAAGTCAAGCCCGATCTTATCTGCTGCGGGAAAGGGATGGGCGGCGGTCTTGCGCTTTCCGGAGTTTTGGGACGCAGGGAGATTATGGACCTGCCAGATGTAGGCAATATGAGCAGCACGCATTCGGCAAATCCTATGGCGTGCGCGGCGGGGATCGCCACGATCGATGAGATCAAAGAGACGAATCTGGTGGCGGAAGCGGCGCGAAAGGGCAAGTTGCTGCACGCAGGGCTTAATGCCATCCAGAAAAAATATAATGACGTTGTTTCGATGGTTTTGGGCAAAGGAATGATTGCCGCGGTTTTGTTCAAGAATCCGCACGACGGCAGCCCCAATGCGGCGTTAGCCACGAAAATCGCCGAACGATGTCTGTACAAAGGATTGCTGGTCGTTCATACCGGACGGGAATCGATCAAGATCGCTCCACCTTTGGTCATAACCGACGAGGCCCTGGCGGAGGGACTTGTTGTTATAGAAGAGGTATTTGAAGAAATACTTCTTGAGGCGGCAAAAGGCGTTTGATGATAAAAAATATCCGTCATACCGGGGTTGTCGTTGAAGATATCGATCAATCGCTTCGTTTTTACAGGGATCTGTTGGGTTTTAAGGTTACCAAGCAAATGGAGGAATCCGGCGGCTACATTGACAATATGCTGGCGTTAAAGGGAATCAAGGTAACGACGATCAAGATGACGCTGCCTGACGGGCAAATGATTGAAATGCTCAAATATCATTCGCATCCGCGTCAAGGAGCCTTCAGAGACAGCTGTGAAGTCGGGATTTCCCATATCGCCTTTACGGTGGACAATCTGGATAAAGAATACGATCGTCTTAAAAAAGAGGGGATTAAATTTAATGCGCCTCCGCAGCATTCGCCCGATGGATATGCTAAGGTAACTTTTTGCCGCGCGCCGGAAGGAACGTTGGTCGAATTAGTTGAGGTCCTTAAATGATATTGGCCAGTGAAAAGACCGTCAAAACCAAAGTTGGATTCATGCAGGGGCGACTTTCGGCTTCGGTCGATGGAAAGATCCAGGTTTTCCCATGGGAATCCTGGCGCGATGAACTGATCATTGCCAAAGAGCACGGGATATCCTTGATGGAATGGACTTTGGACCAGGACCGTTTATACGAAAATCCGTTGATGACTCCCCAGGGTCGTAGCGAAATAAAAGCATTATTGCGTCAAGCAGGAGTGCGCGTTGTTTCTTTAACCGGAGATTGTTTTATGCAGGCGCCTTTTTATAAAGCCGCGGGCGCTTCCCGCGAACAACTGTTGGAAGATATGAAGAACATCGTTGCGGCCGGTTCGGATTTGGGAATCCGTTTAATTTTGGTTCCGCTGGTTGACGGCGGACAATTGGAAAATCCGCGACAGGAAGAACAATTGAAGGAAGATTTAAATGCATTTGTTCCGTTTTTAAAGAAAACCGGGGTTATGATCAGTCTTGAGTCGGATTTTCCTGCGGAACGGTTAAAAGAATTCATCGCAGCGTTTGATCCCCAATATTTCGGTATTACCTATGATATAGGTAACAGCGCCGCGTTGGGGTATGATCCCGCGCAAGAAATCGGATTATACGCCGACCGGATCGTCAATGTGCATGTCAAAGACAGGGCTTTGGGCGGAGCAACGGTACCTTTGGGGACGGGGAACGCGGATATTCCCGGGGTTTTTAGAATATTATCGGATCACGGTTATCGAGGCAATTATATATTGCAAACGGCAAGGGCCACCGATGGAGATGACATCGGCGCTTTGTGTAAATATTATGTCATGGTGCTCCGGTGGCTTGAAAAGGCGGACGAATAGTATGGATTTGGGGCTAAAAGACCATTATGTGCTGGTGACAGGTTCATCGCGCGGGATTGGATTGAGCATTGCCGAAGAATTTTTAAGAGAAGAGGCCAACGTTATCCTGACCGGTCGGGATAAAGAGGTGCTCAATGCCGTTTTGAAGGATCTTAGCGCCCGCTACAAGAAGCGGAAGGTGTTAGGTTTTGCCGGTGACCTTGGGCAAGAAAGGACTGTGACGCAATTGAAGGATTTTGTGGAAAAGAATATCGGGCGTTTGGACCATTTGGTCTGTAATATAGGCAGCGGAAGATCCGTCCCGCCCTTGCAGGAAGATCTCAATGAACTGCGGCGCATGCTGGATGTCAATTTCTTAAGCAGCGTGATGAGCGTTCAGACGATGTTGCTTCTTTTGGAAAAGAATTCGTTGAAACAGCGTGAGACCGCGACGATCACTTTCATCGGTTCGATCTGTGGCGTGTCGGCCTTGGGATGTCCGGCCGGTTATGCCGCGGCAAAATCCGCCCTGGAAGCGTATGCCAGGAATATCGCCCGCCCCTTGGGCGCTAGAGGGATCAGGGTGAATGTTGTATCTCCTGGAAATATTTTTTTCCCCGGATCAGTGTGGGAAAAAAAGCTCAAGGAAAACAAAGAGGCGGTTGAAGAAATGCTTAAAAACAATGTGTCTTTGCAACGGATGGGCGACCCGGGGGAAGTCGCTGCCGCAGTCGTCTTTTTGGCTTCCAACAAGGCTAAATTCGTCACCGGGGCGAACTGGATCGTTGACGGTGGACAATTGCGATGAGACTTTTTGACCGGTTTCAGCTCGATGGAAAAGTGGCGATCATAACCGGCGGGGCGGGGCTGCTTGGCGTCAAGCATGCCGAAGCCATCGCTGAGGCAGGCGGCAGTCCGGTCCTGTGGGATATTAATGAAAAGGCCGTCACTCAATGTGCCGGGCGTATCGCCAATGAATACGAAGTTCGATGTTCCGGGATGACAGTGGATGTGACAAATCCTGATTCCATAAAGAATGGCCTGCGCCGGACATTGTCCCAGTTACAGCGCGTTGATATCTTGATCAATAATGCCGCGAATGACCCAAAGGTCAACAGGGGTCAACACTTTGCCTGGAGCCGATTGGAGAATTTTACGATCGATTTGTGGCAGAAAGATCTTTCTGTTGGATTGACTGGATCGTTTCTCTGCAGCCAGATCATCGGTGGGTATATGGCGCAAAATAAGGGGGGGGTCATTTTGAATATAGCTTCCGACTTGGGCCTGATCGCACCGGACCAGCGCATCTATCGTCAAAAGCATCTTAAAGAGGAAGAGCAACCGGTTAAACCGGTCACATATTCGGTCATTAAACACGGCGTCATAGGCCTGACAAAATATCTGGCGACTTATTGGGCGGATAAAAATGTTCGCGTCAATTCGATTTCCATCGGAGGTGTTTACGCTGGTCAGCCGGAAGAATTCGTCGAGAAATTGACTAAACTGATTCCTCTGGGGCGCATGGCCGAGCAGGATGAGTATAAGGCTGCGATTTTATTTCTTGTTTCGGCCGCGAGTTCTTACATGACTGGCTCGAACCTGGTAATGGACGGCGGAAGGACTTGTTGGTAGTGTCGAGGAAAATCCTGTGCCAATCATCGATCAAGTGTTGACTATCCAACGATTTCATGAGGTCGGGCATCAGCGAAAACGTGATTTGTCCACGATCAAGAGGGTCATTTTTCTTTGCGAAAGTCCTCCCGATGCCCGTAAATACAAATATTTCGGCATTGAGTTGCTGGAGAAAAACGGGTTTCAGGTCGAGGTGTGGGATCTCACCCGTATTTTACATCCGGAGTTCTTGAAAAAATATGTGCCGCCGCATCAATTTGGATATAAGATGCTCAGGGCCTTCGAGGCGAAGGCCGCAGCTTACGAACAATTGCAGAAATTATCTCGAAATGATTTTGTGGTTAATTGCATCAGTTATTATTTCTGGAATTTGGGGGTCTATAGGGCTTTGAGCCGGTCCCAGGCCCACTACGCAGTTTCTTTCGCCAACCCGGTTCCGATTTTTAAGAAGGTGCGGCTACATATACTGAAAAGGGCCTTGGGTAATTTGATCAGGTTTCGGCGTAGCGATTCCAAATTCTTTGTATTATGGAAAAAATTCATTATGATGCTTCCTCCCTCGTGGCTTGGGGTCAAGCCCGCAAGGCTGGTACTCACCGGTGGTGAGAAATATTATATGTTCCGTTATCCTGTTGACAAAACTACGGAGGTTCTCAAGATACATTCTTTCGATTACGAACGCTATTTGGAACAAAAAGGGGAGCCTTGCACGGTCAAGCCAATGGCCGTATTTATCGATGAATTTGCCCCCTTTCATCCCGACAATATTTTTGATGGAAAGGAACAGTCGATGCCCGCTGCGAAGTATTATGCCCTGCTTAACAGGACTTTCGACTATATTGAGCAAAGAACCGGCTGTAAAGTGGTCATCGCGGCCGATCCGCGTTCGAACTATGAAGACTTGCCAGATTATTTTAACGGTCGTCCGTGGTTTAGAGGAAAAACTATAGATCTTGTACGAGAATCGCAGTTCGTTTTGGCTCATCGTAGTACCGCGGTGAGTTTCGTTAATCTTTATTATAAGCCGGTTATTTTCTTAACCTGCGAGTATTTCGACAAACGTTTCGACGGCAAACAGGTCAAGGAAATGGCCCGATGGTTTGGAAAAAAACCGGTATTTTTGGAAGAACCTGAAAAGATCGATTTTGGCAAGGAACTTATCGTCGAAAAAAACTGTTATGACCGTTACCGGGCGGCATTTTTAAAGGCGCACGATTCTATTTCCAAGGATCACCCATTTTGGCAGGTTGTTGCTGACAGGTTTAAAAGAGGTCTTTAAGAGTAACGATCATATTGAATATGAAAAAAGAATATGTAGCAATACTGGGGGGCGACAAGCTTTTTCCCCTGCAATTCATCGTGCAGAGTTGGCTTAGAAATCTGCGACTCTTTGTTATTGTGCCGGAAGATACCTTCGCCACGGCAAAAGTTCTCCAAAAAATCTTCTTTCTTAGGCGGTATATCCGGCAATCCATCAGGACCTATAAGGCCGGCCTCGGGGATTATAAGGGCCTCTGGTATCAGGTGAATACTGAAGCTATAGAATTAACAGCGGCTTTTTATGATCAAGAAATTAAAAATAATGACAGGCTCATCCGTTACTACAACAAGGTTTTAAAAACCGAGAAATTTGCGGCATATATTAAGCAGCAAATTTCGGTTCATATATTTACGATTCTAAAAGATTTGCATCTTATAAGATTGCACGGACTCAACGATAAGCCAATTTTGATGGAGAAGAACCCCATCCACATGTTCGTTGTTCGACGCATAGAGGAAAAATATGGCCTTAAATATAACATACATTATGTTTTCTCGTTAACAGGCTTGCTGGCCCTGGGCGCTTATTACGCCCAATTATTTCTAGAATTTTCCAGGCGCGGTATTGTTTTTAATAAGCCCAGAGAGACCTATTCTTTGTCCAAAGAAGCCACCTGGGGATTCCACCAAAAGACACTCCGAGATGACATGGTAATTGATGGCAAGAATTTTACGCAGAAGGATCTGCTGCTGTTCGAAATCAATAGACGAGAACCGCAACGGCTCAAAGCCTTCAAAAAAGCGAAGCAAAGAGGGTTCGATACGGTTTCAATTCCCGATTTAAAAATAAATATACGGAGGAATATTTTTGATTTATTGTGGTTTTATCTCGTTCTTCCGATGAAATGGTATTTCCAATTATCTTTTAGCAACCAGGCCTATCTTTTTTGTGCTCTGCATTCGTTTTTTCGAAAATGTTTCCCTTTTGAGGTGTTGATGAATTTGTATGACATAAAATGCAATATCTCCGTTTATGACCATGGGGATATCGAAACGACGATTGTCCTTAACAAATACGGGACAAAAAACGTTATTTTTCATTGGAGCGATGAAACCCCCCTCAAAGATCATCTTTGGGTTCTGGTGGCCCATAATATTTATTTTGTTTGGGGCAATATTCATCATGATTTCAATGCCCTATACCGCTGCGTTGACCAAAAAGTGAATATCGGATGCTTGTTCAAGAAAGCGTATTTTGAGGCGATAAATAATAAAGAACGCATCATCAGCCGGTTGCGGAATTTCAACCGGAAGGCCAAGACCGTCGTGTTCTTTGATACGTCATTTGCTGATTCTATTTTTCTTACGCGGGACATTTTCTTGGAATATGTGACGCTGATTAGGGACTTTTGCCGGGAAAACGGAAATATCAACGTTCTTCTAAAACCAAAATCTGACAGGGACAGCGTGCGGAAAATGTTGGGAGATAAGGACGCGCAATATGAAAAGATGTTGGAAGAGCTTGCGCAATGTGGTAATTTTATTTGTCTTGATCCGTCGGAATGGAGCATTGAAGAAGCTATCGCCGTTTCGGACGTCAATATCAACCTCGGTATGACCAGCCCTGCGACCATTGCCCTGATATGTGGCAAAGACGCTCTTTATTATGAAAGGACAGGGAATCGTGAGCACCCTTTTGCCAATAAATATATGGGGCAAGTAGTCTTTGATGACCGGAGAATTTTGTTTCAGCAGATAGATAATATCCTGAAGGGGAAATTCCATTGCCTGGATGTTATTACTCAAGAGGATATCCGGGAATACGATGCCTACGGGGATAGTAACGCTATCGAAAGATTAGCCGCTTATTTAAAGGAAGTTGTCTCTGAAGCAACATTGCCCCCTTACAGGGATCTGGGCGTTAAAGAAAATTTTATTTCTGGCACCTGTGCGACTCAAATGAGCGAGTCGTCCGTTTAATAAATGAATCTTTGTCCATTGATACCAGGAGGTCAACGATGGCAGAAGAATTATTGAGGGGAAATTTTGAAGTCAAAAATCCGGTCAGAGATAAGATGAAAGCGGAAGAGGTTTCTGTAAGAAAAGAGCTTAAGAAGAGGGTGCTGGCTTCTCTGGGCGGGAGTATGGTTTATATGGAAAGAAACAGTTTGATCTGGGATGGGGAACATTCTGATGCCAGAGACGACAGTTAATAAATTTGAGAATATAGTCGCCCAGATTCCGACCATTGGACTGAAGGTCCATGGAGAAAGAATCTTGGAACATACCCTTTTGAATCTGGAGGATTTAAGTAAAACGATTAAAGATCTGCCGGCTCTTGATCCCGTAAAGGCACGTTCGGCCATTATCATCAGCGCCGGACCAAGCACGGGTCGCCGGAATTCTGTCCGGCGCATCAAAGAATCAAAATATCGCGGGACAATCATCGTCACCGATGGTTCCTATGTCGCTTGCCTGAAGGCCGGGCTTATCCCTGATTTCATGCTGACCCTTGACCCCCATCCAACGAGGATGGTGCGCTGGGTCGGCGATCATGACTTCGAAAAACATGCGGCCAACGATGATTATTTCACGCGCCAAGACCTCAATATCGAATTCCGGAAAAATTCAGCGCAGCAAAACAAAGAACACATCGCGCTGGTCGATCAATATGGACATCTGACCAAGGCGATCGTCGCCTCCACGGCGCCGCGCAACCTCGTTGGGCGCTTGAAAGAAGCCCGGTTCGATATCTACTGGTGGAATCCGCTGGTCGATGATCCATCCAAACCCGGCAGTCTGACCCGAAAAATGTATGCGGTCAATAAACTCCCTTGTCTGAACACGGGAGGAACGGTCGGCACTGCCGCGTGGGTATTTGCCAACGCTGTCCTTAAAACGCATCGTATCGGTTTAGTCGGCATGGATTTCGGGTATCGCCGCGATAACCCGATCGAAAAAACACAAACTTATTATGAGCTTATCGAGTATTTGGGCGGCAAAGAAGAATTGGAAGAATGTTTTATTGAATACGAATTTCCTTTAACAAAAGAAAAATTTTATACGGATCCCACATATTTCTGGTACCGGAAGAATTTTCTGGAATTGTTCAAGCAGGCAACGACAAAAGCGTACAATTGCACGGAAGGCGGGACACTGATCGATGACCGGATCCCGTGTATTACTTTAGACGATTTTATCCGCACCAACTCATAAGGAGAGGGACGCATGGCCAAAATATTGATGATCAATCCGGTGATCAGGGAAGAAAGTGCTCCTCAGAATATTCCTTATGGTCTTACCCTGCTGGCCGGGATTGCCTTGGAAAAAGGCCATCAAGTGCAGTTTTATGATGAAAACGCTTGGCGCAAAGGAGAAAAAATCATTGCCCAGGTTTGTGGGGCCGATGATTGGGATGTGATTGCCATTGGCGGCTTGACAACGACCTACGGATCGATCAAAAAGATTATAAAGATCGCCAAAAAAGCGATGCCAAGGTCTTTTATCATTGCCGGTGGCGGTATTATAACGAGCATGCCACGGGAAATCATGACCTGGTTACAGGAAATTGATTTGGGAATTATTGGTGAGGCTTTTGTCACTTGGCCGGAAGTTTTGGCCAAGATCGATGATAAAGATTTTGATTTCTCAAAAACCCTGGGTGTTTGCTATCGTGATAAAAATCGAGAACCGATTTTGAACAACGTTCGACCCAACATCCATGATTTAAATGTCCTGCCGTATCCGGCCTGGGATTTATTGCCGCTGGAAATTTATTTTAAGAATTCACAGAACCTGTTAAGCGAAGCGGCCTATATGTCTAAAAGGCGCATCGATGTTATGGGAAGTTTAGGATGCAGTCTGGTCTGCAAATTCTGCTGGCATCTGGGGACAACGGGCGATATGGTCGTTGAGAAAGATGGCACGGGCGCCAAAGACGTCCGGTTTACCTATGGACGCAATATTCGCTATTTCAGTCCCCGCTATATCGTGGATATGGTCAAGACCCTGGTCAAGAAGTACAACATCGATCACGCTTATTTTGTCGATGAGAACTTTATGACCATGGATGTCGCCAGCGGACGCACTTGGCTCAAGGAACTTTGTGAACTGTGGATTAAGGAAGGGTTACAGCCGACATCCCGCCGGGATGGTCTTCCGGATGAACAGAACAAAGGCGGTGTCTTCTGGTCTGGGACAAGTCATGCCAGTTTGGCCCAGAAGGAAACGCTGAATCTGATGTATAAGGCGGGCTGCTCATCGTTGGTCTACGGCATCGAGTCGTTCGATCCGGTCATTTTGAAGAATTTAGGGAAAGGCGTGACGCAAAAGCATAATCTGGAAGCGCCCAGGATATGCATGGAATCCGGAATCGTTCCCGTTCCCAATATCATGATCGGATTTCCGCAGGAGACGTTTTCGAGCGTGCGGACGACCATTGAATGCATGATCAAACTGGGGATCCATGCCAAGCCACATTTTGCCACACCATATCCGGGGTCGGAATGGTATTACAGCTATAAGAACAGTATCTTGGAGCAATATAACGGCAATCTTGAAGCGTTCATTGAAGACCTGGGTGATGCCTCAAAGATCACGGCGGTCATTTCACATAATTTTTCTCCCGCGCAATTGTTGGGATTGCAGACGATCGTTATGCAGCGTAATTTACGCCTGCTGGATCAAACTGAAAAGCAGTGGGCCGCGGCTGATGTTTTGATGAAGCCATTGGCGTTGCCTAATGAATCGTTTAATATGGTCAAGAAAAAAGTCCAGGCCCCCATCGAAGAAATCTTTAAAACGGCATAAAGAAAATTCATGTTCAATTCAAAAACCATTTTGTCATTTATCGGTGCGCGGGCCGGCTCTAAGGGGTTAAAGAATAAAAATATCTCGGATCTCTCCGGCAAGCCCCTCATTGCCTGGACGATCGAGGCCTCTTTGGGATCGGAATACGTCGATCGGACCCTTGTCTCGACGGACGGGAAGCAGATCGCTCAGGCCGCACGGGACTGTGGCGCGGATGTCCCTTTCCTGCGCCCGGCACAACTGGCCATGGATGAGTCGCTGCTCGATGAGGCCATACAGCATGGTGTCCGGTGGCTAAAACAAGAAGAAAAGCGTTCCTATGATTATATTTTGCTCCTTCAGCCGACATCGCCGTTAAGGACCGCCCGGCATATCGACGCGGCTATCGAGTGTTATTTTCAGAACAAAAAAAGCGGCAAGGACATTTTGATATCGATCATCCCGGCCCCCAAGAAAGTCGGATGGTTGATGCATAAGAGAGATCACAGTTATATCGACTTTTGTTTTTACAAGAAAAGAAGGAAATCGCGCCGGCAGGAACTTCCGGATTACTATCTCCCCAACGGAGTCATTTATTTCGGTCCGACGGAAGTAATGATGCATTTAAGCAAAAATACTTCTCGGATGCTTCCTTTTATGATGGATCAAGGGGTCTCCATTGATATTGATTCGCCGGAGGATCTTAAGAGCGCGGCACACGTTCTCAATAACTTAAAACAAACGGGAGTGAACGTATGAAAGTCGTTATTTTATGCGGTGGCCAGGGGATGCGGTTAAGGGAAGAAACCGAGATCCGACCTAAACCGATGGTCTCAATCGGCGGCATGCCGATTTTGTGGCACATCATGAAGACGTACGCCCATTACGGCTTTAAAGAGTTTGTTCTTTGTTTAGGTTATAAAGGAGAAGCTATCAAGGACTATTTTTATAATTATGAGATGCTCTCCAATGATTTTATGATTGAGCTGGGCTCAAAGAACATTGAGATTTATCCCAAACATGCCGAGAATGGATGGAAGGTCACTTTGGTCGATACCGGATTGCACGCCATGACGGGCACCCGGGTCAAGCGGATTGAAAAATTTATCGATGCCGACACATTTATGCTCACCTACGGAGACGGGCTAATCGATCTGAACCTTAACGCTGTTTTGAAATTCCACCAGTCCCACGGGAAAGTGGGAACCGTGACGGGGGTTTTCCCGCAATCACGTTACGGCGAACTCTCCATCCAGGATGACCATGTGCTGGCTTTTGATGAGAAGCCCGCCAATAACAAAAGTTTTATCAGCGGGGGGTACTTTATTTTTGATAAAAAGATTTTTAAATATCTTACGGACGAGAACTCTTGTGTCCTGGAGCAGGGACCTCTGCGTCGGCTGGCCGCCGAGGGGCAATTGAAGGTTTACACGCATAACGGATTCTGGCAATGCATGGATACCTACCGGGACTATGTCTACCTCCAGGAGCTGTGGGAAAAGGGGAACCCTCGTTGGAAAAAATGGTAAATCATTCAGAGTATTTTTGGGACGTTTATAGAAATAAACGTGTTTTGGTCACTGGCCATACCGGATTTAAAGGGTCATGGTTAAGTCTGTGGCTGAACAGGCTCGGGGCCGAGGTGACCGGCTTCTCCAAATACCTGCCTTCAACGCCCTGCCATTGCGAAGTCACTGGCTTGCAGGAGAAAATGGCCCATCATGAGGGCGATATCCGGGATTTCAGGGAACTGGAGAAAATATTCAAAGAATTTCAACCGCAGGTCGTCTTTCACCTGGCGGCCCAGCCGATTGTCCGCGAATCGTACGATAACCCCAAGATAACTTTTGATATCAATTTAGGCGGGACGGTCAATATCCTAGAATGTGTCCGACAGAATCCCTGCGTGAAAGCAGCGGTCATCATCACCAGCGATAAGTGCTATGAAAATTTAGGCAGAGACTTGGCTTATCGGGAAGACGACCGCTTGGGCGGAGAGGATCCTTACAGCGCGTCCAAGGCCTGCGCGGAAATCGCCTGCCATGCCTATTTCAAATCTTTTTTTAATCACGCGGATGTGTGCCAAATTGCGACAACCCGCGCGGGCAATGTTATTGGCGGCGGTGATTGGGCCGCGGACAGAATTGTTCCGGATTGCGTGCGGGCCTGGAGCAAAAATGATACCCCGGTTATCCGAAAGCCCGAGGCCACCCGGCCGTGGCAACATGTCCTGGAGCCCGTCAGCGGTTACTTGTGGTTAGGGGCGTGTCTTTTGAATAATCCCCGGGGAGTGACCGGTGAATCGTTTAATTTTGGTCCGAAGAAAGACGTCGTCAAATCGGTCCGCGAGCTGGCCGATTTATTTCTGAAATGTTGGGGAAAGGGGACCTGGAAACACGTCCCCCCGGAAGGAACGAAAAAAGAGGCCTCCCTGCTGAAGCTTTCCTGCGATAAGGCGCTGGCGAAGCTTTCCTGGGAACCCCTTTTGACGTTTGCAGAAACGGTAGAGCTAACGGCCCAGTGGTATAAGAGATATTATAAAAATGAAACCAATGGCGCCGATATGTACGATGTTACGAATGCCCAGATTGATTGGTACGTTCAAAAGGCCATCAGCCGGGGTGCGCCGTGGATTAACGGGGTTAAAGTATGATCGATGGAGTTTTGTCCAAGCCGCTGAAAATATTTCCCAATGAAAAGGGCGATGTCCTGTGTATAGTGCGCTGCGACGATCCATTCTTTACGCGGTTTGGGGAGGTTTACTTCTCTTTTATCCGGCCGGGATTTGTAAAGGGATGGAAAAAACATCTGAAGCAAACACAGCATTTTACGGTACCGACGGGACAAATCAAATTGGTGCTTTATGATGACCGGCCGTCTTCAGCGACGAAAGGCCAGGTTCAGGAAATTGAATTGGGGAGGGCCCAATACAATTTGGTACGGATCCCTCCGCAGGTGTGGTACTCTTTTGGGGCGGTAGGCACGCAAGAAGCTCTGATCGCGAATTACACGGATACCCCGCATGACCCGGCTGAAACTGTCAATCTTGATATAACCGACAAAACCGTTCCTTATGCGTGGGATCTGGCAAAACGATGAGCATTTTGATTGCAGGAGGGTTGGGGTATATCGGCGGCCGATTGGCAAATTTCTTAAGAGAACGAACGGACGAAAAGATCTGTTTGACCACGACGAGAACGCAGCAACAGTTCCCGGCGTGGACCAAAAGGTTCGTTGTGTCATCCATGAATGTGCAGGATGAGGGTTCTATCCGGCGCTGCGTTGAGATGCTCAAACCCGATACGATCGTTCATCTGGGTGCGATGAACCAGCAGCAGTGCGAGAAGGACCCCAAGCGGGCACTCGACGTCAATGTGGAAGGAACGCGCCGGCTGCTGGGTGCCGCGGTCGAAAATGGAACAAAGCGATTCGTTTATTTTTCGACGTTTCATGTCTACGGAATATTTGCCGGAAATATTACCGAGGAAACCCCGACTTCCCCCACGCATCCTTACCCTCGGAGCAAACGAGACGCGGAAGAGGTTGTGCTTGCTTATCAGCGTTCGCATGGCCTGCAGACGCTTATTTTGAGATTGTCGAACGCGTACGGCTATCCGATGAACCGTGATGTCAACGTCTGGGAGCTCGGTTTTAATAAATTTTGCCGGACGATCATGGGAAACGACACGTTGGTGGTCAAAAATAATTCATATCGTGATTTTATTGCCATGCAGGATGTGGTCAGGGCCGTGCATCATTTTCTTTACGCCGTGCCTGCCGAACGCTGGGGCGACGGTTTGTTCAATTTGGGCGGCAATTGTTGTTTGTCGATCGTCGAGGTCGCGCAGAAAGTAGCCGCGGTGTACAGCAAGAAATACGGCAAAGGTCCGGTCGCTATTCAGTATCCGGTGGCTCGCGAGAATTCAGGGGAGAGGTCTTTTTGTTACAATGTTGATAAATTAAAACATACCGGGTTTCGTTGGACAGGAAATATGGAAGAAGAGATCGCAAAGACCTTGGCGCTGTGCGAAGAGTCCAGGAGCGGGAGAATCTAGAATGTCCGAGCCGCTTGTATCCGTCATTATGCCGACGTATAACCAGGCCCAGTTCATCCGTGAGGCCATTACCTCCGTTTTGAAGCAAGTCTGGAAAAATCTCGAGTTGATCGTTGTGGATAATTATTCCATGGATGGGACAGAACAGGTGGTTGCTTCTATCATGGATGAGAGGTTACGGTATTATAAGTTTTCTAACCACGGCATTATCGCCGCCTCCCGTAATTATGGCATCAAACAGGCCCAGGGAAGATATGTCGCGTTCCTTGATTCCGACGATGTTTGGTTTCAAGACAAGCTTATGCAACAAATGAATGTCCTGGAGCAGGATGGCCGTTGTCAAATGGTGTTTTGTCGTTTTCAAGCCAGCAATACCGACAGCGAACCGCAGGAGAGGATTTTTGGTCCGAAAGATTTTAGAGCGAGTGGGTACGTTTATCACAAATTGATCCGGTATAATTTTATCGTTTCCTCATCAGTCATTGCACGCAAAGCAGTTCTGGAGAATGTCGGCCATTTCTGCGAAGAGACAAGCTTGGCACATGCCGAAGATTTTGATTTATGGCTGCGTATCGCACACAATCACAGAATAGTGTTTCTTCCGCAGATTTTGGGATTTTACCGCATGCACATGTTTAATATAAACGTTGATAATCAACGTTTGCAAAAAGCGCTTAATGTGATTGATAAACATCTTTCGGGTGGGTTGACTGGCGAGCGGGAGGCCAATCGGGCCAAAGCCAATTTTTATTTTCGGGAAGGATGGTTCACTGTTGATAAGGACGTGTGTTTTGCGCGGGCTTGCTTTCGGAACGCATGTTCACTGAACTTTTATAATTTTAAGATCCTCCTTCCAAGTCTGATGGGCTTGGCGCTTTCGTTCTCGCCGCTTTTATATAAATTTATTCGCAAAAGAGATCTGGATAAACGGCTGGGTCGCTTGCTGTTGAATCACCAGAGCCTTTGACCAATGCACATTGATAAAATGAGCAATGCAATTAAAAAAGTCTATACTATTGATTCGCTTGGGTTGACAAGTATAGGGTTGTTTTCTATATGTTACATTTTGTTTTCTTCCCCATTCGCAGAACTTAATATTCAATTGCCATTCCTGGATTTCCCTATATTCGTCGGGGAGATCCTGTTTTTTGCATGTTTGGTCCTGTTTGCCGCAAGATGCACGATTTGTCCTCTAAAACTTCATAAATGGCATTACGTTTTAATTGGCTATTTTATTTTCATTATCGTTAAGGCGTTACGCGGCTACGCTCTTTGGGGGCCTTTGGCCATGCGCGATGCCGCTTTGTTGTATTACCCCATGTTTACTGTGTTAGGTTATTATTTCTACAGAAAGGACTTTTTTATTAGGAGGAATTTTTTCATCACAGTTCCTTTTTTTATTCTTGTCTTTATCAAGTTTATTTCCGATGCCTACGTAATCTACTGGAGCCTTTCGAGCGTTTTATTGACCGCTGTATTTATTATGGCCTATCCTGATAAGAAAAACCGTTATTTGCTGTGGGCGCTGCTTTTGATCTCGATTCCATATACGCGGTTTTTTTTAACATCCAGAATGATGATCGTCAGCAATACGCTCACCGTGTTTTATTTGGTCTTGGCCTTTTTTTTCATTGTAAGATTTAGAAGAAGCATTAAAATTTTTATGGGCATTTTAACTATATTTCTTTTTGCCCTCGGGATACTTACGTTCTCGGATCCGGTCCGGGCCAGGACTATTATTTCTTTTGGCGCAATACTGGCGACCTTTCATGAGAACGACAAGATGGTTCAGGAGGGAATCGGCAATTTTAAAATGGCGGAAGTCAAAAAACTCGAACTCTATCAACCCGAGGGGAAATCAGCGACCTATGATTACAAATTAAGATTGGAAGCATTCAAGACACGTCGAGAGCAAGCGGAGCTCGCCAGGATAAGCCGAGAAAATCTTCAGGCACAAGAAGGGGGGTCGATCGATCTGGCGTCCTCAGTTTCGGCAACCAGTAGTGAGGTTTTTGTCGAACAGGGTGAGACATCTGTTGCTGCAGAACAGAGCATGGTGCCGCAAGAAGATGTTGTCTCGATTGCTGCCCAAGAGCCTCAACGCCAGACGGTCCGTCCCTACCATTTCCTCACCGGTATGAATAACGCCGTTTTTCGCCTTTTTATATGGCGTGATATGTTGGTCGAGCTGGCCCAAAAGAAGCCGATGTTAGGGTTCGATTTTGGAAAGCCTCTGCGCTCAATTAGCTTAGAAGTTCTGGGTTGGGGATGGTCCAATTGGGGAGGACAGGGCTGGATGCCTGCCCATAATTCCTATTTAAATATTGTTTATCGGGCGGGGATCATCGGCGCATTATTTTTATTAACGATCTTTGTTGTTCTGTTTAATGTGATTCGAGAATTTATAAGATCACGGTCCGTTATAGGAATTTTATTTTGCGGCGTGCTCATTAACTGGTTTGTGGCGGCCAATTTTTTAATGGTTCTCGAATTGCCATATACAGCCATTCCGATCTGGAGTCTCTACGGAGTGACGTTGGCCTATTGTTATAAGAAAGAGAAACCCGAATATGAATTGGCAAAACAGAAAAGTTTTGGTCACCGGAGCTGACGGTTTTATCGGAAGCCATTTGCTCGAGCGCTTGGTGGCCCAAGGGGCCAAGGTGAAAGCGTTTGTGTATTACAATTCGTTTAACAGCTGGGGTTGGTTGGACACTTTGCCTCGGCAAACCTTAAATAAGGTGGAAGTGTTTGCTGGCGATGTACGGGACCCTAACGGGGTCTTGAAAGCGACCGAAAAGGCGGATGTTGTTTTTCATCTCGCCGCCTTGATCGGGATTCCGTTTAGCTATCATTCGCCGGACAGTTATGTGGATACGAACATTAAAGGAACATTGAATATTTTGCAGGCAGCCAGAAAAAATGGGGTGAAGAAAATTGTGCACACCTCAACGAGCGAGGTTTACGGGACAGCGCAATACACGCCTATCGATGAAACCCATCCGATCAATCCCCAATCACCCTATGCGGCGACGAAATCGGCTGCCGATGAACTGGCGTTATCATTTTACCGTTCCTTTGACCTGCCGGTTACGATTCTTCGCCCCTTTAATACATTTGGTCCCCGGCAGTCCGCACGGGCGATCATTCCGACTATCCTTTCTCAAATATGCGCGGGCCGGGACACGATCAAATTAGGCAATATGGAATCCACGCGTAATTTTAATTATATCAGCGACACGATCGAGGCGTTCCTGAAAATCGTTGAGGCCGATCGGGCGGTGGGGCAGGTATTTAACGCCGGAAGCAATACGGAAGTCTCTATTCGGGAGCTGGTTAATTTGATCCAAAGCATTACCAAGAAGAAAATAAAAGTCATTACCGAACGTGGACGCTTGCGCCCAGGCAAGAGTGAGGTGGAGCGCCTGGTTTGCAATGCCGGCAAGCTCCGGTCGGTATGCGGCTGGGAAAGTCGTGTCTCCCTCGAACAAGGGTTGAAGATTACATTGGCTTGGCTGCGTAAGAACATCAATCGATATAAGACGGATATCTACAATGTCTAAAGTCCAAGCGGTTATTTTGGCAGGAGGAAAGGGATCGCGGTTGCGGCCGTACACGACCATTTTGCCGAAACCTTTGATGCCGTTGGGGGAAATGCCTATCGCTGAAATCATCATACGTCAGCTTAAACGATCTTGCATCACTAATATCGCGATCTCCACCGGTCATTTGGCCGAGCTGATCGAGGCTTTTTTTGGCGATGGAAAACGCTGGGGGGTGAAGATCAGTTATGTCCGGGAAGATATCCCTTTGGGCACGGCCGGCGCGCTCAGACTGGTGAAGAATCTGGGAGACGACTTCATCGCGATCAACGGGGACGTTCTGACCGATGTCGATTTCGGTACATTGTGGAAATTCCATAAGCGCAAAAAGAACATCGCCACCATTACGATCAAAGAGCGCAAGGTCGTTACGGATTTTGGCGTTATCGAAACCAATTCCCGAGGAGAATTGGCAGAATATTTTGAGAAACCCCAACACAGCTCTTTTGTCAGTATGGGTATCTATCTTTTGAATAAAAGGTGCCGGGATTATATCGGCAGAAATGAGTCGCTTGGGATGCCGGAGTTGATGTTGCGGATGAAAAATGCCGGTGAGGTGATCAACTGTTTTAAAACAAGCGCTTTATGGCTGGATTTGGGCAGGCTGGACGATTTTGAAGCCGCCCAGGATGTATTTGAAAAGCATAAAAAGAGGCTTCTCTTTGGCTAAACGATTTCTCGAGGCGGGGAAAAAAGTCCTGATTACCGGTAGCAGCGGTTTCCTGGGAAAAGCTCTTTGGCAATATCTGAAAAAATATGGTCCTGGATTGCGTATTTATGGCCTGACCAGAAAGCGTGGTTCGCGCGACCATGACGTTTTCGTCTGTGATTTTAAGAATAAGCGCCGGGTGGGGTTGATTCTTGAGGCCATCAAACCGGACTATATCTTTCACTGTGCCGGTGGGCGTATGGCGGAGCGTAAGGCGTTACGGGAAGCGAATGTTGTGACCACAAAATGCTTGCTGGAAGCGATTAGAGGTATGAAGCGCGATTGGCCGCGGGTTATTATTCCAGGCTCCGCGGCAGAATACGGTAAGATGCCTTCCGGGCGCAGAAAGATCCATGAGAGTTATCGTTGCGTGCCGTTAAGCGTGTATGGCGCGGTAAAACTTGAACAGACCAGCGCGGCATTAGCATCTGCCCGTCAAGGTATGGACGTAGTGGTTGCCAGGATATTCAATACTATGGGAGAAAGGACGCCGCCAGCGCTGGCTGCGGGCAGGTTCGCCGAGCAGATTGCCAGGATCGAAAAAGGACTTTCGAAAGCGGTGATCGAAACAAAGAATTTGACCGGCAAAAGAGATTTTTTGGATATCGGGGATGTGTGTTCGGCGCTTTGGGCAGTCGCCCGCTACGGCAAATCGAGGCAGGTTTACAATGTTTGTTCCGGCCGCCCGGTTACCGTGAAGAAGGTATTGAGAAAACTTTTATCGTTGTCGAAGATTCGCGATATTGCGGTGAATGAGCACAAAGACGACACGTCTTCCAGTTTTGACGTCATTGGGTCCAATGCGAAGTTAAGATCCCTTTCGGGATGGTCGGCACAGGTCGCGATGGAGCGCAGTCTTAAAGATACGCTTGATAGTTATCGGGGAGACAGGGCCCGCGGTTAAAGCCAATGAGAATATTGATAGGCCACAATCATTACAAGATTCCAGGGGGCGAGGACGCCGTTGTCACGGCAGAATATTCTCTTTTGAAAGATTTCGGGGCGGATGTGCTCTTGTACAAACGTAATAACGTGGAGCTGGATTCGAGATCTATCACGACTAAATTTCGAAATATGCGTCAGTTGGGCTGGTCTCCGGAGACCTACCGGGACATAAAGACCATGATCAGGCGGTTTCGGCCGGATGTGGCGCATTTTCACAATATCTTTTATGTGATGACCCCGGCCGCTTATTTTGCCTGTCGCGATGAGGATGTCCCCGTTGTGCAGAGTCAGCATAATTTTCGGATAGTCTGCTCCAACGGACTTTTGTACCGGCAGAACAAAGTATGCGAAGACTGCCCGAACAAATCTTTATGGCAGGGGGTTTATCATGGTTGTTACGGAAATTCACGCGTGTTGACCGCTTTTATCGCGAAGATGTTGATGGACCATTGGAAAAAGAGAACTTGGCAAGATATGGTGGATATGTACATTACGGCTTCCCGGTTCGGCCGCCAGAAATTGATCGCGGCGGGGATTGATGGGGGAAAGATCACCGTTAAGCCCAATTTTGTCTATCCCGACCCGGGTGTGTCCGGAAAAATTCGGTGTAAACGATATGCCCTTTATATCGGCCGGTTAAGCGCGGAAAAAGGAGTCAACGTCCTTTTGGCGGCATGGCGGTCCGTTCCCGATTTCCCCTTACGGATTATCGGTGACGGTCCGTTGTCGGGCTCGCTTAAGGATTATGTCCAGCGGCATGGCATGTCGAATGTGGAATTTTGCGGCTATGTGAATCAGGTGGAATATGAACAAAATATGCGGGAATCCAGTTTTCTGATCGTCCCATCGGTCTGTTATGAAAATTTTCCGCGGGTCGTCGCTGAAGCGTTCGCATACGGCGTCCCGGTCCTGGCAAGTCGGCTGGGAAGCCTGGAAGAGATCATCGAAGATAAGGGCAACGGGATGCTCTTTGAGGCGGGGAATCCACCCGCGTTAGCGCAACAGGCGCAGTGGCTGATCGGGCACGGGAATGAGTTGGAACAAATGGCAGTGCGGGCACGGGATACGTTCGAACAAAAATATTCGGCCCATCAGAACTATGAGCAATTGATGACTGTTTATCAAAAGGTGACGCAGCAGGAGTCAGCCACATGCGCGTTGAGCTAAGGATTTTGTGGTATGTCGTTATTCCAGAATAAGTTTCTAAAAATACGCAATATTGTGCGGCAGAATAAGATGCTTATGTTCGTTTTTTTCTGCTGCTTTATTTATTGGGGTTATTTGTTCCGCTCCTCGAGCATGGTTATCCAATTTGATGCGGTAGGATACGAAGAATTGGGCACGATGATCTATAGGGAAGGGTGGGAGGCTTTTTTAAGAACAGGACCGCACCGGGAGCCGTTATACCCTTGGTTGGTCGCTACTTCAATGCACATTGCCGATACAACGGGGACGCCCTATCAATCTATCCAAAAATTCTTTCAGGTGGCGATTTTGTTCACTACGCAACTTATGCTGATGGCGTTATTAAAGGTGGCAGGGATTCGTGACGGGATCATTGCGGTGACGATCCTGTATTTCGGCTTTTCACCAGCTATTGTAAATTCGGCATTGAGTTTATATTCGGAGATCGCCGCCTATCCGGCCGTCCTGGCGATTGTCTGGGGCGGGTGGTATTGCTGGCGCGCGGTCCATCGCGAAAAGACCTCAAGGGTCATTGCGGGCGCGGCTTTTACGGCACTGGCATTTGCCTGGGCGACTTTTGTGAAGGGGATATTCCAATATGTATTTTTGTTGTTTATTATTCCATTTGTCCTCACAACTATTGAAGCGGTACTGAAAAGAAATTTTAAAAAGATGTTCAACGGTATTATCTTTCTTGTCATTGCGGTGGTTACCTTGGGGTCTCTTGTTATTTCTTACCGGTACGCCAACAAGCGGCTGAACGGGAATCTTGAGTTTTCGAATCGATACGACGGAAATCTATTCGGCACGGCGGCCAAACGCACGGGTAAACTTTCATCCGAATTATTTCTGGCGCATCTTGCTTCTGTCCCTGGTGGGGGAGTTTGTCGCGTCTTTTTTAGCAAAGAAACATGTCAGTATTGCGAATTTTTTGGAATGGACCTTTACAGGGCGACGGAATTGCCTCCACTTCTGAAAGAAAATGGCGTTGAGACCTTGGGCGCAGAACGAACCCACGAAATAATTTCGCTCGCGTTCAAGAAGATCGCCGATAATCCCCTGCAATATTTCTTTTTGACGGCACTCGAGAGCTTAAAGATGGCTTTTTGGGAATCAACGCAAATAGGATTCGTGACTTATCCGGAGCCGCTTAAACGATTATTTCATTTTAGTCCTTTTAAGAATGGCATTCGATTTGTCTTGGTGGCATTGACCTATTTCTCCCTGTTTCATTTAATAGTCCGGACGTACCGTCGCCGGTCGGAATTGTTCATTTTTGATGCGAGAAAAGGCGTTAAAATCCAGATAGAATTCTTCGTTCTGTTGACCATAGTTTCTTTTACGGCATTATATGCACCATTTTCTATTTTAACGCGCTTTGCGTTGCCGATAACGACGCTTTATTTATTGTGCATCGCTTTTACATTACAAGATTTTCTGGGGGAGAAGAAAATGATCCTTCTGCAGAAAAAATAAACGTTCGATAAGGAACAAATAGCTTATGGAAATATTTAGTGAGAATAATGATTTGAGGGTGCTGGTGCTCCACAATACATTGTCACCCTATCGTGTCCCTCTTTTTCAGGCGCTGTCCAAGAGCAGGGGGTATCAGTTCAAGTTTCTTTTTTCTTCACGTCAAATTGACGAGCATAAATGGCAATTCGGGCAGGACCTGGGATTTAATTACGACATTCTTCCCACCAAGCAGATGCGCACCAAACAGGGCACCCTTTATTTTTTAAAAGACATGAGGATGTTGGCTAAACAATGCGATTTGGTCGTTCTCAGTGACCATTTGAATATTCCGGAATTGGCGTTGCAATCGTACACCAGCTTAA
>Ga0209541_10001651_pt1 | contig 43890 bp, 49 predicted proteins | sample RifCSPlowO2_01_FD_184027 | JGI IMG/M metagenome (GOLD analysis project Ga0209541, IMG submission 184027) | Groundwater microbial communities from Rifle, Colorado - Rifle CSP2_plank lowO2_0.1 (SPAdes) (version 2) | ecosystem: Environmental > Aquatic > Deep subsurface > Groundwater | place...
GAGTAAGGATACGGAAATGCCCGAATGGGCTTTCCGAGGTTAACGAGGCGGAAGGATGCTGAGGATTATAAGGAACCGCAGGAGTTCCTTATTTCATTTCTCTTTTAAAAATCATGCGGGGAGGAGGATTCGAACCCCCGTAGGCACTAAGCCAATAGATGGCGCATAGAGCACTTCATCAGTCTTTTGGGCCTTGTTGCTCAAACTTGAGTTTGGATTTTCTAGCACCCGAATGCCAAAAAACTATCCCGTTTGGCCACTCCGGCATCCCCGCAATGAGCGTTAGCGAATAAGGGGAAGCAAGAAATCTTATTTCTCGGCATCCCCGCAAATAACAAAACAAAAAGAATCCCGTTTCTATATTTAAATTTAGTTGTTTATCCAATGTTGTGCTTCCTTGCGTTTTCACCAAGCTTATTGTGCGATTGAAAACGTAAATTATCTAATTTTTTATTAACTGTAGAATTTGCATAGCTTTGACTTATACTGTCAGTCTTTATATAATAATTTGGCCGACTAAAAATCGCAAGCTTATTTAATAACTTTAAGAACCAGCTACCTCTCCATCAATTCTCCAAGTTTTCCTTCGATATCATCCAATTCCTTCTGCAGACTCTTCATCTTGTCCGGTTTCTCCTGCTTAGCTATTTTCAAAACAGTTTTCTTCTTCACAGCAATGAAGGAGGGTTGTGCCCTTATTCCTGCATTAGGCAGGCTTTTCTTAAGTTTGCTGTTAAGTAAATTAATTTCGCTGATCACTTTGCTGAATTCTTTCATCATCAATGACTTCATCTCTCTTATTTTTGCGTATTCTTCATATCTTTTAAGGTTTTGAAGAACATCTTTTTGTGATTCAAGGATTCCTCTTCTGACATCATGGGCATCGCTTATTCCAACATAAAAGACACTTGATTCATCTGCCATTTTATACGTTCTCCGGCTCCAATAATGACTTGTCTATAAAAGAAATCTTTTTTTCAATATCATCCAGTGATGTGCTCCAATCCTCTATTTCAGCATCTTCCTGGTTTTTGAGCTCATTTATCTTTCTAAGTATTGCTCTTGCTTGTGAAATCTTATGCTTCAATAATTCCAGCACATCAAGGACTTCTTTGTACTCGTCGATTTTTATGAATATGTCTGCTTTTTTTTCTTCCATCTTATACCTCAAATACTTGCTTGTCAACATAGACCAATTTTCTTTGGATATCTTCCAGCAAATTTCTCCATTCTTCAAATTGTTTTGCTTTCTCTTTTTTTATATTATCGATCTCTTCCATTATCCTCTCAGTTTCCCTTATTCTGTTTTTCACAGTGTTTATTCCGCTAAGTATTGCTTTATAGTCAGTGCTTTTTATGAACAAAGGCTTTATCCTGGAATACTCCTTTTTCTCCTCTTCGAAAGGAGGCATTTCTTCAAGTTTAGTATATTCAGTTGCATTAGTATTCTCCTGTTCTGGTTCATATTCTGGAATAGGAGGAAGCTCTGGCATATTTGGGAAATCATCCATTGGCATATCTTCTGGCTCTTTTGTAGGTGACTGTCCAATCTCCATTACTGGTTTTAATGTTTGTGCATTTTTTGGTTTATCTTCAAAAGTTGGCATTTCTGGCAATGGAGGAAGTTCTGGAAAACTTGGCATTTCAGGAAATCTTTGTTTTGTCAGCTCAGCTGGCGGCATTGGAGGCATGCCTAGTGGTGGCAAGCTTTTCATCTTTTTTTTACCTATACCTAAAAAGGCCATTGTTACACCCCGCTGCAAACTATATTTTTGAATATGAATATAACTGTTTATAAATCTAACTCACTTGTCTATTAAAAACTTTATGGAGTATTCAATAATGGTGACATTTCTCTATTTTAGTTGCGGACAATAATAAGTTGTGATAAATAACCGCAACTAAATATAGAAAGACAAACAAATTATAACTTAATATTGTCTTTCTCTATTTTCCATTACCATAATCTATATAAACCAGATTTTCCAATATATTTTTTTTGATGGAACAAGAACTAAAACCAATGCCTATTTCTATTTCTTGTGTAGATGATATTAAGGGCATGATTTATTGCGTTTTAACAGATCTTATTAATCAAGCGGGAAAAGGTGACATCTTCACCCATCTGCAAGATTCATTTGAGCTCTACCAGCTTGAGGATCCTGTAAAATTTGCCAGATCTGTCTATTGGTGGTCTAGCAAGAATGTTTTTCTGCCAAGATATCTGCCTAATCTGCCTTGGACTATTGACCAAAAAGTGATGTCTTTGTACAAAGCAGACCCTTCTGCTTATTTAAGTACAGCTGTAAACAGCATTTATTCAAAATATGAATCTTATATCCTTAGCAGCATATTTGGCATCAGGAATTCTAAAGAGCTAGCTGATTTTCAGCTTTCCTTTCCTCAATAGTGTTTTCACGAAATTGTTTTACATCCAGAAACTAGTTCCGTTTAAAAATTCCAACTTGGGTGAAAACTGAGTGCAGAGGATTTTTCAGTTACGAAGTTCTGGAAAATCCTTTGCGAATACTTCAGCTTTGCAGGGCAAAGGTGAAGGCGAAGCAAATCAGCAGATTTGCGAGAGGATTTTGCATAGCATGTCAGAAATTGCCTGCAATTTCTGAGCACGTTCAGAAATCTTTGATTTCTGACGAATCCGTGTTTGAACCCAGTGTTGTTGGAATTTTTTATTTAATATTGACTAATTCTGCTTAAGCTCTAAACCGGAATCAAAAACGTGATAGCGCATTACCTCACTTCAATAACAAATTATTTAAAGCTTAGAATCTTCTTTTCCCTATGGAAAATAAAAAAGAGCTTAAAATCCTCTCAAGGGTGATAATCCATATAGCTGGAAACCCACAGACCCATATTATTAAGTCTATGGATCTGTTAATCAAGAAGATTCAGCAGGATGAAAACTTCCAGGTCGTCTCTATTGAGCCTTCCGAAGTTAGTGAAGAAGAGGGTATGTTTACGATTTTTGCAGAGATCGAATTACGGACTAAAGATATAGATCAGCTGGCATGGTTCTGCTTTGATTATCTGCCTTCTAGCGTAGAGATCATTGAGCCTAGAGAGTTGATTTATCGTGCAGACCATCTAAGCAGTTTTTTTAATGAGATGCAGAACAGGATGCATTCTCTTGATCTTGCTTTAAAGACATTGACAATGGAGAACAAGAAGCTTCATACAAATGGCTCTGCCTTGATGAGGAATCTTCTTTACTACATCACAAAAACACCAAAATCTCTTGAGGACATATCTAAAGCTACTGGCATAAGCAAAGAAGAGCTTGCTCCAATTATTAACACCCTTTTGGAGCAGAAGAGGTTAGTGTTAGAATCCGAAAAGTATAAATGGAATACTATTGGAAATTAATTAAATAAATTTCAATTGGTTTTATTGGAAATTGAGTTAATAAATTTTGATTGATTTGAATTTCCAATATGCCAAAAAAGTTTAAATTAGCAAATATTAAACTTTTTTCAGCATGATTTCCAATATACCAAAAAAGTTGAAAATAGGAAATTTTCAACTTTTTTCAGTACAATTAATGTCCAATCAGTAAAATAAAGAGGTTGCATGGAAATTGAGGAACTTAAGCAAAAGATTGAAGCGTTGCTTTTTTCTTCTGGAAAGAAGATGCTTATTCAGGAGATCTCTGCTCTTGCAAGAGCTGCTCCAGATCAGGTTAAAGAAGCGTTAATTCAACTTAAAGGTGATTATGAGTTAAAGAACAGCTCCTTGATGATAATTGAAGATGGTGATTTCTGGAAGATCACTGTTAAGGAAAAGCATTTAGAGCTTGTCAGGAAGATTGTTACTCAGACAGAGCTTACAAAAACCGTGATGGAGACTTTGGCGATTATCGCTTGGAAAGCTCCCTGCATTCAAAGTGATATAATTAAGATAAGGACAAATAAGGCTTATGATCACGTAAAAGAACTGGAAGCTGACGGTTATGTTTTGCGCGCTAAGAAAGGCAGAAGCATGTTGATACGTTTAGCCCCAAAATTCTATGATTATTTTGATATTCCTCAGGAAAAGGTTAAGGAAGTTTTTTCAAGATTTTCTCAGCTTGAAAAACAGATAATTGATAAGGAAAATGAGGCAGAAGTGGTGCATAAAAAGATTAAGGAAATTGAAGAAGCGCATAAAAAACAGAAAAAAGCGATGGAAGAGATGGGAAATACCAATTTTGATGATTTGGAGTTGACAGCTCAGGAGATTGTTGCCCAAGATTTGATTGCTGAAGAAAATGCTAAAGCAGATTCCGCAGCTCCAAAAATCGAGATTATCAAGGAAAAGCTTGGCGACCTGGAAGTTGTTGATACGCTTCCTGAAGAACAACCTGTTCAAAACCAAGAAGAAGACCAGCCAGCGCAAATCGAAGAAACTTTCTCTATGGAAGAGGCAGAGGAACGCACAACTAGGCAGCTTCCTGAAAACATTGAGAAAAAGGTCAACAAGCGAGTGAAGGAGATTGTCTCAGAAGATTCAGGATCATCTGATATTGAAGACTCAGATTTGGAAGAAACCAATTCGGATATGAATGAGGCTGATTCAAATATTAGAAAGCCCGGTTCAAAGCCGGATTTCAGCAAATCAGAGTTTGACAACGAAGATAAGGAAGATATTGAATCAGATCAAGATGCCCTGGCAAAAGACAAGCTAACTTATGAAAACTCCGCTTCCGATAAATCAGATTCAATAGAATCAGGTGAAGATGATTTGGATGCAGCAAAGTTGGTTGAGGAAAAGATTGACGAAGAAGTTGACAGCATGCTTCATCCTGACAAAAAAAAGGCAAAAAAAGATGAAGAAACTTATGAGGATTCATGATGTTGCTTTTGCAATGCCCTAAATGCAAACAGACCATGAATTATCTTGCAAGAACCCCTGTTCTTTTGAATAAGAGGAAAAAATGTGTTTATTGTAATCATAGCTTTCTTGTAAGAAGCTGCATAATAAAGCGCTATTAATTCAAGAAATTCTTATTTGCAACAAAGTTTTATCATAAGCCTTATAGACTATTCTTTCAACCTTTATAGGCTGTATTAAATCATTCCTAATCGTAAGATTTATAAACACAAAACAATTCTTTTTTGATGTAAAATACCAATTTTTCCGTCGGAAAATTGTTCTATTTGAGGCATAAATGGCAAAAGACAAAGATAAGAAAACAATGGAAGAGATCCAGAAAAAAAACTCTCCATCAGAGCTGCCTAATCAGCAGTCTGACCGGTTCTTTAATCGTGAGATCCAGGATGAGATGAAGGAAAGCTATCTTGCTTATTCTATGAGTGTCATTGTTGGCAGGGCTCTTCCTGATGTTAGGGATGGCCTTAAGCCAGTTCACAGAAGGATTCTTTTTGCGATGAATGATATGGGCATGTTTCATGATAAGCCGTATAAAAAGAGTGCAAGGATTGTTGGGGAATGCTTTGTCAAGGATACTCATATTCTGGCAGAAAACGGTATTGTCCCTATTCAAGACATTGAGATTGGCCAAAAGGTTTACACCTCTTTTGGTCTCAAAAGCGTAAGTGAGCTTTATATCATGCCCAAGAAAAAATTAGTAAAAGTCACATTAAGAAATGGCTTAAGCAACATAGTTACAGAATCTCAGCTATTTAAAGTTCTTACATCTAAATTAAGATTTGCCTGGAAAAGAGCATCTGAGCTTAGCAATGGTGATTATGTTGTTATGAAATCAGGCTATCCTAACATTTCTTCTCCTGTTAAATTACCTTATTCTTCACAAGGCTTTCCTGATTCTTTCAATTCAAACTTAGCGTATCTTATTGGGTTTTTCATGTCTGATGGCTGGATAGAAAAAAAGACTGGAAGAATAGGTTTTTTCTCAACAGACTTGTCTATTATTGAGAAGATATGTTATATTTTGGAAGCCGAATTCAGCTACACAACTGTGATTTCAACAATTGAATATGATTACAAAAGAACAGACGGCTTATTGCTTCAAGGAAAAGGATATCGAGTCAGCATTAGCACTAGCAAACTTTGCCAATATCTTATTCAAAACTTTAATCTTTACTCGTTAAAATCAAATACAAAAACGGTTCCTGATATAGTCTTTTCATCACCAAAAGAAGTGATTTATTCTTTTGTTAGCGGTTTATTTGATGGTGATTCACATGTTAGTAAGAAGAGAAATATTATTCATTATGGTTCTGTCTCAGAAGAATTGATTGATAAGTTATTATTGCTTCTTTATCATCAAAATATTTTTGCCATCAAGTCAGAAAGCAAATCCCAAAAACCACATTACATTAATGGCCGCATTATAAAATCAAATTATTCATTTTACAATCTTGAAATAAGGGGAAAAAATATAATTCCTTTGATTGATACTCTTAATCTTTCAGGTAATAAAGATACTTATCTGCAGGCAATGTCATTTTCCCAGTATAAAAAATCTTCATTTGATAATATTCCTTACATTGCACATCACGTCTGGGATGAATTTTCAAAGAGTCATCTTGGCGGCGGTTGGTATAGAGACATATCTGGCAATAAATTCAGGCTTGGGATAAAATATAAAGATAATTGCAAGATTAGATATTCAAAAAATTTAAGGAATATTGCTCTTGGAAGGTCCCAGATTCTAAATCTTGGTATATTTAAAAAATTGCTTTTGATAGGCTCTCCAATAGCAGATTTTTTAAAATATGTATTATCTAACAATATTCATTTCTTGGAGGTTGAGGAAGTTAGCCATGATAAAGATGATATCACATATGACCTTCAAGTTGAGGATGACCATGAATTTGTAGCAAATGGAATGGTTTCACATAATTGTCTTGGCAAATATCATCCACACGGCGATACTGCTGTCTATGATTCAATGGTCAGGATGGCTCAGACATTTTCTTTGAGATATCCATTAGTTCAAGGGCAAGGTAATTTTGGTTCTGTTGATGGTGATAGCCCAGCTGCTATGAGATACTGCATCACAGGTGATTCCCTTATGTTGACAGATAAAGGTTTAATTCCAATCAAGTATATTTCTGATAAGAAAGAATCAAAAACTGATCTTGAAGTTATTTCCTTTAAAGGCAAAATAAATTCCGCCTCAAAATTTTTTAATTCTGGCAAGCACAAAATTATTGAAGTAATAACCCAATTGGGGTACAAAATAAGGGGATCACTCAATCACCCATTAATGTGCTGGACTCTTAAAAACAATATACCAACAATAGAATGGAGATTATTGCAGGATATTAAGAAAAATGATGTTGTTCTGTTGAATCGTGGCCATTCTTTGTTCGCTAAGCATGATTTAAATCTTGATAAGTTTAAGCCAATAGCCACACTTAACACAAAAAAGATAAGACTGCCTTCGATTATGAATAAGGACTTGGCTTTTTTGTTAGGAGCTATTATCTCCGAAGGTTCATTTCATCAAGGCAAAATCCTATTCTGCAATTCAGATGTTAAATTTTACAATAAAGTGAAAAGGATAATTTACAGCCAATTTGGCGGAATACAATTATATGAAAGAAAAATTGCTGGAAATTGTTATGAGCTTGATTTATACCACAAGCATGCTGTTGATTTTTTGATAAGCATTGGTTTAACAAATACCAAGTCAGCTTTTAAAGAGATTCCATTTTCAGTTCTTCAGTCATCTAAATCAGTTATAAGCGAATTCCTTAAAGCCTTATTTGAGGGTGATGGTTCTGTTATCTATAAAACTGACAAGCGGCATGGCGGCAAGAGCATTGAATTGACTTATAATTCGAAGAGTCTTAAGCTGATTGAGCAGCTGAAAATATTATTGTTGAATTTTGGTATAGCAACCACAAGTCCTTACAAAGATAAGAGAAATAATTGCTATAAATTGATAATTTCAGGTAGCATGTCCATCAAAAAGTTTAAGCAGGAAATCAACTTTTTTTCAGAAAGGAAAAAATCAATACTTTCAAAAGTTGATTCTGCAAACAATTCCAGGATGAGTAAAACCGATATTATTCCTTATTTGAGTGATTACTTAAGAGGCAGATACAAAAGCCAGTTTATTGCAGAAAACAATCTTGATAGGTATAATAACCTTGAGAAAAATTATAAAAATCTCATAAAAATCATTAATACGGATGACAAAAAGATTATTGATTTTGTTCTTGAGCAAAAATATTTGTTTAATAGGGTCACAGAAATGAAAACCCTGCCAAATGAAGAAGAGGTTTACTCAATTAAGGTAGACAGTGACTGTCATTCATTTGTTGCTAACGGTTTTATTAATCATAATACCGAGGCTCGCCTTAACAGATTGGCAGAAGAGATGCTCCAGGATATTGATAAAGAGACCGTTCCATTTACACCAAATTTTGATGAGAGCCTTAAAGAGCCGACTGTTTTGCCTTCAAAGATTCCCCAGCTTTTGCTTAACGGCTCCAGTGGAATAGCTGTTGGCATGGCAACAAATATGCCGCCTCATAATCTTAAAGAGATCTGCACTGCAATTATTGCTCAGATTGATAATCCAGGCGTGCAGGTAAGTGATTTATTGCAGATAGTTAAAGGCCCGGATTTTCCTACAGGTGGTATTATAGAGGGCAGGGCAGGGATTGCTCATGCATATTCAACTGGTAGGGGAAGAATTACTGTAAAATCTAGGATCTCAATTGAAGAATCCAAGAAAAAAGACCGGCAAAGCCTTATTGTTTCAGAGATCCCTTATCAGGTAAATAAATCTACTTTGGTTGAAGAGATTGCAGGATTGATAAAAGATAAGAAGATCCAGGGCATCAGTGATATCCGTGATGAAAGTGACCGTTCCGGCATGAGGATAGTATTTGACCTTAAGCAAAATACTAATGCTCAGGTTGTCATAAATCAGCTTTTCAATCACACTAATCTTAAGACCACATTTAGCATAATTAATCTCGCTCTTGTTGAAAACCAACCAAAGACATTAAATATAAAGCAGCTGATTCATTATTATGTCAAGCATAGGCAGCTTATTGTTAGAAAAAGGACAGAATTTGACTTGACAAAAGCAGAAAAAAGGGCTCACATACTTGATGGCTTATTGATAGCATTGAAAAATATTGACGAGACAATAGCGCTGATAAAGAAATCGAAAAATCCAGATGATGCTAAGAAAGCATTGATTTCAAAATTTTCGTTTTCCCAGGAGCAGTCTCAGGCAATCTTGGATATGAGGCTTCAGCGCTTGACTGCTTTGGAGCAGAGCAAGATCTTGGATGAGCATAAATCCCTTTTGAAATTGATCTCAGAATTAAAGGCAATTCTTGCTGATGAAAAAAAGATTCTTGCAATAATCAAGTCAGAGCTTTCAGAATTGATGGACAAGTATGGAGATGAGAGAAAGACTGAGATTATCGACGGTTCCGATCAGGAGATTGAAGATGAGGACATGATTGAGTCAAAGGATATGGTTGTCACAATTTCGCATAAAGGCTATATCAAAAGGACAAATACAGATGTCTATAAGATTCAAAAGAGGGGAGGCAAAGGCATTATTGCTGCTGAGACAAAGGATGATGATTATATTGAGGAAGTATTCATTGCAAACACTCATGATTCCTTGATGTTTTTTACAGATAAAGGCCAGGTCCACTGGCTTAAGGTCCATAAAGTTCCTGAATCTTCAAGGCATGCCATTGGTATTGCTGTTGTCAATCTGCTTGAATTGAAGGATGAGAAAGTGACTTCATTTTTGGCCGTAAAAGAATTTGATGAGTCTCATTTTATCTGCATGGCAACCAAGAAAGGCCTGATAAAAAAGACAAATCTCATCGAATATTCTAATCCGAGAAAAGGAGGCATCCGTGCAATAACTCTTGAAGATGCTGACAGCCTCATCTCTGCTAAGCTGACTGATGGCAATAATCACATAATTCTTGCAACAAAGCATGGCCTGGCTATCAAGTTTGATGAGAAGCAGGCAAGGCCAATTGGCAGGTCTGCAAAAGGTGTTAAAGGAATCACTTTAAAAGAGGATGATGAAGTTGTTGGCATGATAATAGAATCTCTTGGCTCAACTATTCTTACTATAACTGAAAGAGGCTATGGCAAAAGAACTAGTCTTGAGGAATATCGTGTTATAGGCAGAGGCGGCATTGGAGTAATTAATATCCAATGCAGTGAGAGAAATGGTAATGTTTGCCATGTATCTTGTGTAAATGATAATGATGAAATAATGGTTATCAGCAGGTCTGGCATAATGATAAGGCTTCCTGTTAATGGGATAAGCATAATTGGCAGGAATACTCAAGGTGTCCGCTTGATGAAGCTTGATGATAATGATTTTGTTGTTGGCGCAACTAAAGTTGCTCCTGATAAGAATGAGGATAATGGTTCAGAGACTAAAGCTGATGCTGGCATTTCTAAGAATCAAGATTCTGTAAAACAATGATCAATCCTAAAATTAATTCAAAAATAAATCCAAACTTTTGGAGTTGTATATGAAAGGTTTTGTTGTTTCCCATAAAGGTATTGAGGATATTTCTGCTCTTGAGATAAAAGAGTTAACAATAAGCAAGGCTATTGAAGTTAAAGACCAGATTATTCTTTTTGATTTTGATAGGTTTGAGGATCTGTTCACTTTATGTTATCGTTCACAATCTGCTTCAAAAGTCTGTTTATTGTTGGATTCTTTCAGTTCTGATAAAGATCTTCTTGACCTAATTGTCGAAAAAGCAAAAAAGCTTTCTCTTGTTGATTGGATTGGAAAAAAAGCAAAGCTTTCGGTTGCCTGTATTCGTGAAGGCAATCACCTTTTTACAAGCCAGGATGTTGTCTCTGCTGTTGTAAGGTCAATCACAAAAAATATGCATGTTGAGATTGACTATAAGCATCCTGACGTCATTCTTTTCTTGTTTGTAAACGTGAATTACTGCTATGTTGGGATTGATTTTTCTGGAATTGATCTCTCTAAGCATGATTACAAGATTTTTGTAAACCAGCAGGCATTGAAAGGGCCTATTGCATATTCTCTCTTGAGGATTGCTGATGTTTCTTCAAAAGATACTGTTGTGGATCCTTTTGTGAAATCAGGTGAATCAATTATTGAAGGAGCTTTATTTATGTCAGGCACGTCACCTTTATTTTATCATAAAGACTCCTTTGCTTTTTTGAGATTGCCAAAATTTAAAGATTTTGATTTTAATAAATTCTTTGAGAAAATTGACAAAAAAGTTAAGGATTCAGAGCTTAAGCTGCTTGGCTATGACTCATTGATGCGAAATATTGTTGCTGCAAATAAGAACTCCAAGATTGCTGGCATCAACAAGCTTGTTAATTTTTCCAGGACTGAGATTGACTGGATTGACCTTAAGCTCAAGAAACAGAGTGTTGACAAGATTGTTACTCAGCTGCCGATGCTCACAAAGAGGATTGAGGAAACTGTCATAAAAAAGATTTATGATAATTTTTTTAATCAGGCAGAGTATATTATGAAAAAGAAAGGCATTTTGGTTGCTGCCTGTAAGACTTCCGGCTTGATTGAAGGAATCGCCTCAAATTATCATTTTATCTTGAAGCAGAGCAGAGTGATTTGGCAGGGCCAGCAGCAGATTTACGTTTTTGTTTTTGGAAGATCTAATCATTTACCCTAATGCAAGAGCCCATATTTGAGTATACCCCACAAAAATAAAGGGGCAAATAATTTTAGAAAATAATAAGGCAAACTATATAAACACAATGAATTAATCTTATTTAAGGGTGATTTAAGTGGATTTCGAGTTTATTCAATCAAAGTTTCACGATTTTAAAAAGAAGAACAGCAATTCAGCATTTGCTAAGATAGATGATTTTTTTGAAGAAATTAAAGAACAGTATCTAAGCGAGAAAACAAAAGAACTAGTTAAAACCGGTTTATCAAGAGATTCTGCACACAATAAAGCAAGACAATCTTGGAGAACTTTTGTGGGGTATTCTTTACAAAGACTGTTAACGGTGATGTTAGAAGAACTGTTTAGTGGGACAGATTTACGATTTGTTAAGGACTCTGAATTAAGCAGTAATAATCTATCAAAGGAAAAAGATTTAGTTAGAAGAATGTTAGAAATTCATTTTAACAAATATTCCTTCCTTCCTGATGCGGATATAATTGTTTATAAGTATGATTCTAAAAAAGAGGCAGTTAAAATTTTCTGTGTTCTTTCTGTTAAAAATTCATTTAGGGAAAGGGGGTTTGAGACAACCTATTGGAAACTTAAGCTGAAGGAAAGTCAAATTACAAAACACATCAAAATGTTTATGGTAACGCCTGATAAAGACGATGAAATGAATGTAATTGAGGGAACTAGAGGACCAAAAAAGACAAGAGTCATACTAGAATATGAGTTAGACCGTATCTATATGGCAAGAGAAGATTTTGAAAAAACAGACAAAGTAAAAGAAATAGACAAACTATTTGGTGATATTAAGACATTGGTGGATAAAAATGAATAAAATTGATGAATTTACAAATAGAATAATAACCGGAGATGTGCTTGAAACACTTAAAAAAATACCAGGCAATAGTGTTCATTTGGCGATTACATCTCCACCTTATAACGTGGGAAAAGATTATGATACCCATAACGATAAGATGAATTATTCAGAATATTTGGACTGGTTAAATAAAGTTTGGTTAGAAGTAAAACGTGTTTTGGTTCCTGGTGGAAGATTCTGTTTAAACATTGCTCCTACAGGAATAAAAGAATTTATTCCAATTCATCAAGATTTTTGTAATCAATTTAGAAAAATAGGAATGAAATTTAGAACTGAAATAATCTGGTATAAACAAACTATGCTGAAAAGAACAGCTTGGGGCAGTTGGAAAAGCCCATCTAATCCGCACATAGTTCCTTCTTGGGAATATATCTTGGTTTTTACAAAAAATGGAGATAAGCTAGAAGGTAAACAAGAAGATGCTGATATTACCGCAGAAGAATTCAAAGCTTTTTCAGATGGATTCTGGAAAATTCAACCTGAGACGCAAAGAAATGATCACCCAGCTCCATTTCCTGAAGAGTTAATTTACCGTTTGATTAAATTTTACTCTTTTAAAGGAAATGTTGTTATGGATATGTTTGGTGGGACTGGAACCGTAGCAGTAGTCGCAAGTAAAACAAATAGAAGATTTATTCATTTAGATATATCTAAAGATTATAATAAAACTGCCAAACTAAGGGTTGACAATATAAGGAATCAACAAAAATTGAACTTATTTCATTCAAAAGAAGATTCTAAAGAAATAGGTAGAATTTCAACAATCTTGTGATTTTAACTTCAGTTATTCTATAAATACTATGGATACTGATTGAAAATACTTTTATAATGCCGCTGAATTTAGTTAGGGACATAAGTTTTAGTCCAATTCGTATGTCATTTTCAATTTAGTAGCAGTTATGTATTGTCCAATTATTAATGTCCGCTACCAATTCTTAGCAACCTTTATAAATCCTTTTTGATTACTAGTTTCTAAAGGAAGGGTACTTAGCTCACGGTGTTACCTTAAACTCTGTTTAAGTATAACTGCTGAGGAAAGTCCGCCCACCACAGCTTATGGCTGTCAATGATTGCTTGCGGAAACACAAGTTGCAGCAATGCAAGGCAACCACACAGAAACGATACCGCCTTAAGAATGGGATGATGCGAGCGAAGCTCGAGGCAACTTGGGTAAGTTCCTGCAGACGTCTCTTAGGGAATGGGTGAAACGGTGAGCCCCTTTCGGTGCAAGTTCGCCTAGAACGCTTAGTTAAATGCTAAGGAGGAGCATCGCAGTCCTATACTGCATTAGGTTCCTACAGAAGGCGGCTTATTCCCTTCCTTTTTCATATTATTTTTTACTAGCGAGGTAAACTATGGCAAACGACAGGATTCAGATGCCTTCTTCAATGGGAGGCCTTATAAGGTATTTTGATGAATACAAGAGTAAGATAGAATTAAAGCCAGGTCATATAATTATTCTTACAGTTTTGGTAATAATCATTGTAATTGTTCTTCATATTCAGGGTAGGGCTTGGTTAGGTCTAGCTTAGGTGCTTTATGATGCCTGGTATTGATCCAAGGATGATGAAACAGGCTATGAAGAGGATGGGCATTAAGCAGCAGGAAATTGATGCTCTCCAAGTTATAATAAAGACTTCTGATAGGGATATTGTGATTGATAATCCAAGCGTTTCAAAAGTTAACATGATGGGTGAAGAAAGCTTTCAGATATCTGGTGTAATAAGTGAAAGGCCGCTCTCATCAGATTATTCAGTTCCTGAAATAAGTGATGATGATATAAATACAGTTGCAGAGCAGACAGGCAAATCTAAAGATGAGGCAAGAAAAGCTATTGAAGACTGCAATGGTGATCTTGCTGAGGCAATTTTGAAGTTAAAAGATGAATAATTCTTAATTAGTTATATCTTATTTCTTAACTCTTCCTCTCAAACCTTTCTTTGTCTCTGCCGTAGCATTTATCCATAACTTTTGCAAATTCTTTGTCTAAGTCGATTCCTTGTGAGTTTGCAAGGCAGCAAAGCGTGAATATTATATCTGCAATTTCTATCCCGATTTCCTTCTCTTCTTCAAAACTTTTCTTCTTTTTTGGTCCGTGCACATGGTTCACTTCTCTTGCTAGCTCTCCAGTTTCTTCCATAAGCCTTGCAAGGATCTCATGCGGCTTCCAGTATTGCAGTTTGTATTACGCTGTCCACCCATCAACTTCTTTTTGTATTTCTTTTAGTGCCATTATCTCTTCAAAAACAATCCGGTTATTTAAATATTTGGATGACAATCTTAATGTCAAATTCCTTTATAAACAACAAAATTAATATACACAAAAGCTATTATTGTCCATATGGAAAAGTTTCAGGAATTAAGGGATGCCTCTTTCCAGAAGATTAGGTTGGCTGACCACATTTTGACTCAGACTTATCCTTTGGTCAATGACCCAAAGCTTTTGCTGATAGCTTTAGAAAATCTGTTTCTTGCCTTGAGCTATTCTATGGGTGCAATTGTTACCTATGAGCGTCTTTTCAAGAGGATTCCTCCTTATCAGGACGATTTTAACGGCAAGTTTGAGACTCTGCATATTCATTTGAAAGACAAATATTCTTTGGATGAAAGCTATTTCAGGCTCTTGAAAGAAGTGAGGGATATCTTGATAGAGCACAAAAAGTCGCCGATGGAGTTTAAGCGCAAAGACAGTTTTGTCATCTGCTCAGAAACTTATAGGATTAAGACCTTAAACATGGACAAGCTGAAGGTTTACCTTAAAAAAAGCAAAGATTTTATAAACATAGCAAACAATATTGTAAGCAAGGATGAGCATATATTCAAAAGGGAAAGCGTAGTATTGGTTTAATTGCAATAAGGATACTAAAAACATGTTTGAAGCACTATCTAACGCAAAGGAAGAGTTGAAGAGAGTAGATCATCAGCTTTATGTAAGCCTTAAGTACACTAGGACTGTTGATGTTTTCAAAAATCTGATAGACCGTATTATCAACTGTTATCTTTTCAGCTTCAATGCTCTGCTTATTTACATGAAAGAGAAGAAAAAAATCCCATCAATTCCTGATACTCCTATCGCAAAGGCAAATCTTATCCTAAAATTATTTTCAGAAGACAAGATTATCATCGATGGAGCTGATGTTTTTCTTTTGCTCAGAAAAATAAACAAATCAGAGTATATTAAGGCTCAGGAATTTAGGAGGCATGTCAGCATGACAGTAATAATTGAAGATAAGTCAATTGAGGTTAATATTGATGTGCTTTATGAATATTATGAAGGCCTTAAGACATTTTTGTCAAGAACCGAGGAAATAATTAAAAATGACTAAATATATAGTCATTGCTTCTGGAAAAGGTGGTGTTGGAAAGACCACTACAGCCATTAACCTAGGCAAGGCTTTGGTGGATTTTGGCAGAGATGTCATTGTTGTTGATGCAAATCTTTCAAAGCCAAATGTTGGTCTTCATCTTGGAAGCACTGCTCTGCCAGTAACCCTTCATGATGTCATGAAAAAAGAAAAAAACATTAAAGAAGCGATTTATATACACCCTTCTGGCTTGAAGGTTATTCCCGGTTCGATTTCTTTTCATGATCTTGAAGAGCTTGAGATGCAGAATTTGAATGAGGTTCTTCATGGTCTTGATGGCTTGACTGAACTGGTTATAATTGATGCGGCTCCAGGAATTCATAGCGAAGCAATTGAAGCTATCAAAGCAGCAGATGAGCTTATTGTTGTTGTCCAGCCAAACATGCTTTCAGTGACTGATGCCCTTAAAACGATTAAGGTTGCTGAGAAAGTTGGCACAAAAGTTATTGGTATTATTATGAATAATTTCAATCATAAGGTTGCTCATCTTAGCAGGAAAAGCATTGAATCAATTCTGGAGAAAAATATTATTGGAGAGATAAGCGATGATAACAATATTAACAAGTCTTTAAGGTTAAGGCATCCGGTAATCTATTCGCATCCTGACAGCCCTTCATCAATTGATTTTAAAAAAGTGGCTGCATTCCTTATCGGCCAAAAATATGAAGCTCCTCTTAGGCAGGATACCAGGATTTCTGGATTTTTAAGAAAGATTGGTTTGAAAGAATGAAAAGAAAACTGAGCCAAAATCTGAACAAGTTAGAAAAGCATTATAGAGGTAATTTTGCCAAAGATTTAATGATGCTATATTATATTGCGATTGTTGTCTCAATCCTTGCATTGATCTCAACTTCTTTGATCTTATTTCCATTGCTTTTAGTTTTATATTCATTCCCGCTTTACATCATCCTTATTTTTTTAGGCATAATTTTTGGCCTTCTTTTCGACATTCTGCTTCACCACCTTACAGGCTTAAACAAGGAGCATCATCTTAATGCAGGATTATTTGTCTTCATCGCAGGATTTGTCTTGTTTTTTGTAATGTCTTTTTATTCCAACAAAGTCATTATGGATCTTAACATCCCAAATTATCCTCACAATCCTTTTTTTGTTTCTCTTGCGTATTCCTGCTCATTTTTATTGCCTTATGTTTATTCTAGGATTAGAAAAAAATAATTTTATTGATGTTCTTGATAATTTTATTACGAAATATTGCTTTTATCTTGAATCAAATAACATTTAGAATAGTCTTCTTCAGTCAGATTTCTAAAAAAAGCCGTTCCTCACCCAATAGTCTTCAGGAATTGTTCAGCTACCTCAGCAACATCCTGGTCTGTTCTGATGCCTGTCCATGGGTCTTCTTTTGTGATTATGTTGACAACAACTATTGTTGCGCCGTTAAATATTGCGCTTCTTGCCTCTTTTAAGTCAACACCGCCTGCAGCAGATATCATCACGTCATATTTGCTTCTTATCTTATTTACATGCTTGTATTTTATCATTTTTCCTCTTGTGGTTTCTTCATCTCTTCCCTTATGAAGGATGACCACATCTGGAATATTTCTCAGTTTTAATAAGACCTTAAGCGGTTCTTCTATTCCAATCATGTCAATCATAGAATCTAATCCAAGTTCCTTGCATCTTTTAATGAATAATTCAAGTGTTTCTTTTGAGGCGCTTCCTAATACTGTTGCAGCAGATGCTCCTGCATTGTGGGCAAGCTCAACTTCTTCAGCAGCGCCATCCATAGTTTTCAGGTCAGCAACTATTTTTCCTTGCCACAATTCTGCAATCCTTCTTATTCCATCGCTGCCCTCTCTTTTGATAAATGGTGTTCCTACTTCTATCAGGATTCTGTCACTTTTTGGAATTAAAGGAAGTATCCTATTTACAGCGCTTAAATCATCATTGAAAGCAATCTGTAAATATCTTGTTTTGCGATCCAGCATTTGAGACCACTATTTGTTAAATTTTCTTATCAAGTCGCCCATGTCAGATGGCAGGAACAAAACAATTTTTTCTGATGGGTCTGCAGCAATATCTCTTATTGTCTGAAGTGTCCTAAGCTGAAGTGCAGTTGGATTTTTTGACAAATTGTCTGCAGCCTTTCTGAGGTTTTCAGATGCTTTTAGCTCTCCTTCTGCAGATATTATCACTGCTCTTCTCTCTCTTTCTGCTTCTGCCTGTTTTGCCATTGCCCGTTTCATTTCAGCTGGAAGCTCTATCTCTTGCAGTTTTATGGCAGTTATATCAACACCCCATCCAGATGTTTCTGTATCTACTATTTTTTTTATGCTTGATGCAACTTTTTCCCTTTCACTAAGGACAAAATCCATCTCATAATTGCCCACAACATCTCTTATTGCCGCTTGTGTGTATTGCCTTACAGCATATTCAAAATCTTCGATTTTTATGACAACATCAGCTGGTTTCTCGACTTTGAAGTAAACAACAGCATTTGCAAGAATTGGGATATTGTCTTTTGTTATGACTTCCTGCTTAGGGATGTCAGCTGTTTTTATCCTCATATCAATTTTTCGCATTGTCTGTATTATTGGGATGATCCAATTTAATCCGGGTTCTTTGACATGGCTGAATTTTCCCAAAGTAAATACAACTCCTCTTTCATATTGGTAAAGTAATCTTATGCCTATAAACAAAACAAATAAAACTAAAGCTGCTATGTATATCCATATCATGATTATTCACCCCTCATCTTTATCATCTAGACTTCAGTATATATAAAGTTTTCTTAAACTATATAGGGATAATTTTTATCCCTTCCTTTTCTGGGATCATAGCCACTTCTTCATTATCTTTAAAGTGATATTTTTCCACCAATTCTTTAGGTATTCTTAAGCCTAGGCTCATGCCCCACTTTGAAATCTTTGCATTAAACCTTTTCATAGATCGATACTTATCAGCAACATTATGCAGCTGGCTCATGTCTAGGATTTCTTCTCCGCACTTATCACATCTATAATACTTGTATTCAAATCCTTCTGGAGTTTTGGCTGATAGCTCCTTCATATTACCTTTGCATTCTGAACATGTCTTAAACGCTTTGTTTTTATGAGCACTGCCAAAAATCTCCGATTTTTGAAGTTTTTTCATTTTTAACCACCTACAAACTATTTAGTTTTGAAGGCACCAGAATCTTAGATTCTAAATGCCTTTTGTTTCTATTGTTACAATCTTTATTTTAGTTCCAATAATTTGGTCGACACAAATCACAGTAAACCTTTTGTATTCCTTATAAAATTTTAAGTTGTTTTTGCCAAATCTCATTATTTTTCCGCCTTTTAATGTCGCTTCAACCATGTCAGGCGTCACTCCTCTCTGCATGGCTCTTATTAGGGCATGTCTCCTTATTTCAAATTCGTATTGAGTGATGTCCATATTATCACATAATATCTAATGATATTATTAGATATATATAAATCTTTGGTTTATCAACAAATTTAAATAATGGCAACATCATACCTATTGATATGGCAAAAATCGCAATTGATGTTGTCCTACTTCCGGATGAATACATGACTAATCAAGCTGTTGAAATAAGTAAGCGGCAATCTAAGCAATTCAATGATAAGATTGTATTACAAATGGAAAAGTGCCTGCCGCACATTTCTATTGCAATGGGTGCAATTGAAGATTACAATTTGCCTGAAGTCGCCAAAATTTTGCAAGAGATTGTGTCACATTTTCATGTGTTAAGGCTTACAGCAGGCAGTTATTGTGGCAATAAAATTCCTTCAGGCGATATTGTGTCTGAGTTCACAATAGAAAAAACTGCTGAAATACAATCACTGCACGAAATAGCCATGGCAAATCTTAAACCTTTTTTGTCATATGATTTATCAACTGATATGTTTTTTTCTCCTCCTAATGTTGAAGAAATTACCCAATACTGGATTAAGAACTATGCAAAAATGTCAAGTTTTCAAAAATTTAGGCCACATATAACGATCGGCTTTGGTGAACTTGACAACATAAATACACCAATTGTTTTTGAGGCTTCAACACTCGCTATCTGTCATCTTGGAAATTATTGTACTTGTCGAAAAATATTATTCTCTGTAAAATTAACAGAATAAGTTTACTCTTAACATCCTATAACAAGCTGCTAATAATTGCTCTATGCTCAATTCGGTCCATTCCCACTCTATGCTTTCAGAAATCTTTTTATATAACCAGAATAATCTTAAGGCATGAAAATTTTGATTACTGGCGCAAGCAGCTATGTCGGTGCTAGTATTTATGCAAGATTGAAGGAGAAATATTCTGTTGTTGGCACATATAATTCTCATAAATTATTTCCTGAACTTGAATTTTTAGATATAACAGCCAAGCCAAGAGTTATGGATTTTATTTTAACAAAAAAGCCGGATGTGATTATTCACGTTGCTGCAAATGCTAGTGGCACTTGGTGTGATAAAAATCCTAAGCAAGCCATTGCGATAAATCAAAAAGGAACACGGTACATTGTGGATTCTGCAAACAAAATTCATTCTAAATTAATCTTCATCTCATCATGTGCTGTGGTTAATACTAATAGTGTGTATGGCCGCACAAAAATCGCAAGCGAACAATATGTCAAAGAAGTTAAGGCAGGATACATCATATTAAGGCCATCTTTAATTATTGGTTTTAGTCCAAACACAACAAATGATAGGCCATTCAACAGATTTCTTAAGAACATTGTTGATGGTGTTCCTGCTGTTTATGATACCTCCTGGAAATTCCAACCAACCTGGCTGAGGCATCTTTGCGAAGTAATTGAAGAAATATTGAAAAAAGAGATTATTAATCATATAATTCCAGTAAGTGTTCCGGTATTAAAAACTAGATATGATGTTGCCAGTGATATTCTTCCAAAATTTAACATAACAGTAACCCCAGAAAACAAGCATGACACTACACCAACTTTTTCAGGACAACTTAACAAATTAAGTGAATTAAAATTGCCCCAATACTCATATGATGAAATGGTTATTGGGATAATCCAAGAAATAAGAGATTACCTTAAAACAATCTAGTCTGCTTTTCTGAATACTATAAAATCATGTTCGTGCTCTATCCAATTCTCATCTCTGCTTCATTGTTTATATGTGTCTTGAACTTTCTGGTTTATCTCATACAAGCTCAACTAATCCAGCCATATCTCGCTTTTAGCAACCTTTATAAACCCCTCCTTATTCACCTATCTTGCCCGAGTTCACTAAGAGCGCTTTCAGGGTAAAGTTCTTAGAGTTATATGGGGCAGTCAAAAAATAATAATCTGATTTACTAACAATGGCAGAAAAAGAAATGAGGCATCTTGTAAGGATCGCAAATACTGATCTAGATGGAACTAAGCCAATTTATTCTGCTTTGACTCAGATTAAAGGTGTCAGCTGGTCATTTGCTAACATGATTTGCAACTTGCTTAAGGTTGATAAGAAATCTCAGGTTGGCTATCTTGAAGATAAGACTATTGAGCAGCTTGACGGTTTTTTGAAAGATGCCCAAAAGCACGGTGCACCTTCATGGATGCTTAACAGAAGGCGTGATTTGGAGACAGGCAATGACATGCATCTTCTTTCAGCTGATATTGATTTTGTTGTAGACAATGATCTTAAGAGGATGAAGATGATCAAGAGCTACAAAGGAGTTCGTCATATTCAAGGTTTGCCTGTTAGAGGACAAAAGACCAAGTCAAATTTCAGGAAGAATAAGGGTCATGTTCTCGGCGTAAAGAGAAGATCTGGAGCAAAGGCTGGCAAATAAAAGGAAAATTTCAAAAAAATAATCAAAAATTAATCAAAAGCTGATGTAAAATGGGAGATCCAGGAAAATTCAGGAAAAAGTATTCAGGGCCTAATCATCCTTGGGAACGTACAAGGATTGAAGAGGAGCGAGAGCTTGTCAAGAAATACGGCTTGAAGAATAAAAGAGAGATCTGGAAAATGAAATCTGCTTTGAGGTCTTACAAGTCACAGGCAAAAAAATTGTCTGCACTTAAGACAGTCCAGGCAGAGCGTGAAAGGTCTCAGTTATCAAAAAAGCTTGCTTCTTATGGTTTGATTGAAGCTACTGCTCCTGTCAGCAATGTTCTTGACCTTCCTTCCACCGCAATTATGGAGCGGAGGCTTCAGACACTTATTGTCAAGAAAAGCCTTGCAAGGTCTGTCAAGCAGGCAAGGCAGTTTATTGTTCATGGTCACATTTTTGTTGGCGCAAATAAAATTACTGCCCCATCTTACCTAGTTAGGGTAAATGAGGAAAGCATGATCTCATTTTCTCCAACCTCAAAGCTTTCAAGTGCTGAACATCCTGAAAGGGTGATTGTAGCCAAGCCTAAGGTTGAGAAAAAACTTGAGGTTAAGAAATCATTTGATAGACCATTTGATAGAAGGCAGCAATCACGAAAACCTAGAGGCAGATTCAAAGGCAGGCAGGACAAGCCTCACAAAAGTGAAAAAAAAGAGATGAAAAAGGCTGAATAAAATGATCAGAACAGATAATATTCGATGGGGAATAGCGCACATCTATGCTTCTTATAATAATACAATTATTCATATTACTGATATTACTGGAACTGAAACATTGTCGCGAGCTTCAGGTGGTATGGTGGTCAAGTCAGACAGGATGGAGAGTTCTCCTACTGCTGCAATGATTGCTGCAAAACAAGCTGCTGAGCAGGCAATTGAAAAAGGTATAACAGGTATTCATGTTAAGATTAAAGCTCCTGGCGGCCATAATGGTCCGAGCAATCCGGGTCCGGGAGCTCAAGCTGCAATTAGGGCTTTGTCAAGAATGGGTTTAAGGATAGGGATAATTGAAGATGTGACTCCAGTGCCTCATGACAGCTGCAGAAAAAAAGGTGGCAGGCGTGGAAGGAGAGTGTGATCATGGAAATTAAGCTTTTGGAATCTGATAAAAAAGATGGGATAATTGTTTTTGCTCTTAAGAATAGCAATCCTGCTTTTGCAAACACCTTGAGAAAGTACATTTTAGAGAAAGTTCCGACAATGGCTATTGAGGATGTTGAATTTAGGAAGAATGGTTCTGTCCTTTATGATGAGATAATTGCCCACAGGCTTGGCCTTTTGCCTTTAACAACCGATCTTAAGAGCTATGTTCTTCAGAAAGACTGCAAATGCAATGGCGAAGGATGTGCAAGATGCACTGTTAAGCTTTCATTGAAAGCAAAGGGCCCCTGCACTGTTTACGCTTCTGAACTAAAATCAAAAGATGCTAAAATCAAGGCTTTTCATCCAAAGACCCCTATCGTTAAGCTTTTGAAAGGACAGGATCTAGAGTTTGAGGCTACAGCAATTCTTGGATTAGGTAAAGATCATGTCAAGTGGTCTCCTGCTCATGTTTTTTACAAATACAAGCCAATTATAGAAATTAAGGGGGATATCAAAGATGCTGAAAAACTTGTTGAAGGTTTTCCCCCTGGTATTTTCAAGATAAAAGGCGGCAAGATGGATATTGATGAAGAGAATATTATAAATTATGATTTCGATGATGTATTAGCCAACTTAAGCAGCAAGATTCATGTTTCCGAAGACAAGACAGAGCTTATCTTTTTTGTGGAGTCATTCGGCCAGCTATCGTATAAGGAGATAGTTACAACTGCCGTTGAGATGTTTGAGAATGACCTTCAGGTATTTTCCGATACATTGAAGGCAGTATCAAAGTGAAGCGGGAGTGTCAGAGCCTGGTCAAAAGACTTTAGCAAAGTTAATTGCTTGGGTTTGTCCAGATGACTACGGTTGAGGGCCGTAGGCCTTAGTGGCTGCGCGGGTTCGAATCCCGTCTCCCGCATTAGGAAGAATAAATTTATTACAAAATTACCAAATTGAAATCAAATGAAAAGAACTGGCCCATCAAATCCATTGAAGCAGGAATTAATTAATGAGCTTAATAAATTGGCTAGTGAGAAGAATATTCCAATGTTCAAAAGGGTTGCATATGATCTTGAATTGCCTCTTAGGAAAAACAGGATAGTTAATCTTTCAAGGATTAATCTGGTTACAAAAGAAGGCGAAGTTATTGTTGTTCCAGGCAAGGTTCTTGGAAATGGCTCATTGGATCACAAGCTGACGATTGCTGCCTATTCATTTTCAAAAGGCGCTTTGGATAGCATTAATAAGATAAATGCAAAAGCAGTCTTGCTTAAGGATTTTATTAAAGAGGAAATCAAGGGGAAAAAGGTTAAGCTTATTGGATGAATGGTGAAATGATGATAATAAATGCTGAAAACTTGGTCGCTGGAAGGATTGGCACCATTGCTGCTAAAAAAGCCCTTGAAGGCGAGAAAGTTGATATAGTAAACGCTGAAAAAGCGATCATCACAGGCAATAGGTTAACTACTTTTGCGATATATAAAAGAAAGATCGACAGAGGTATTCCTTTGAAAGGCCCGTACTATCCTAAAAGGCCTGACATGCTTTTGAGAAGGATCATTCGAGGTATGTTGACTCATAGGAAGGATCGTGGCAGAAAAGCCTTTGCCAGGATAATGTGTTATATTGGTGTTCCAGACCAGTTTAAGGATAAGAAGATGGAAACGATCGAGGGAGCAAATGTTTCAAAATTAAGTAATCTTAAATATGTGACTTTGGATTCTATATCAAAACACCTTGGTTTAAAACAATGACAAAAATAATTTCGGTTTCGGGAAAGAGAAAAAGGGCCATTGCCAGCGCAACAGTGCAAGAAGGCAAAGGTTCAGTTAGGATTAATCGCCATCCGCTTGAAAGCTATCCTTATCCAATCCAGATGCATAGGATTGAGGAGGCATTGATATTGGCTGGTGATTTGTCAAAAGCTGTGGACATTAATGTTACTGTTAGAGGTGGAGGTTTTAGCTCTCAGGCTGAAGCTGTTCGTTTGTCTATTGCAAAAGGCCTTGTCCAGTTTTCAAAAGACAAATCTTTGAAAGATTCTTATCTTGCTTATGACAGGCATTTGCTTGTAGCAGATGTCAGGAGAAAAGAGCCTAGAAAGCCAAACAGGCATTCCAAGGCAAGAGCAAAAGTTCAGAAGAGCTACCGTTAAAATATTAATTGAATTAAAAGATCGAATTAAAAAATATTGAGGCCAAAAAAATGATCATACCAATAAGATGCTGGAGTTGTGGAAAGCCGATTGCCCATTTGTGGGAAGATTATCTTGAACAAGTCAAGAATGGCAAGGATCGCAAAAAGGTCATGGATGATCTGGGTCTCAAGAGATATTGCTGTAGGGCAATGTTCCTCGGCCATATAGACCTTATAGATACAGTTGCAAGATTCAAGAAGAACTGACTGATGAGGCAAAAAATTAAATAAGGTTGATTATTAACAGAGTTGATCATAATGAGTTTCAAGACAGCAAAAAAACCGATATTATTGTCTCGTGGCAGAAATAGGGCTAAAAGGCCTAAAACTTTCAGTTCACCTGAGGCTGCAAAACTCTATGCTGATTCAAATAAGATCAAGAATTATTCTTTGAAGGACCTGACTCCTTACAGCAAATATAAGAAGTTTAGGATCATGGTTCAGGGATAGTTTGGCATTTTCTGTTATTTTCTAGTTGCTTTTCATATCAAATATTTGAAACTCTTTGATTTCACCCCTTCTTTTAACAAACTTTAAATATTAACTGATAGTTATTTATCATTAATACATTATTTAAAACAGAAATTTTAAAACAGAAATATTTTGCTGATCAAGATGAAATCAACTCATGAAAACCTAAAAGAAGCGCCTGATTTCAAGAAGATTGCTGAAAAATGGCAGAATGCTTGGGAAAAAGAAGCTGTTTTTCAGTCAAAAGAATCTAAAGGCAAGAAGAAGTTTTACTGCCTAGAGATGTATCCTTATCCTAGCGCAGCTCTACACATGGGACATTTGAGGAATTATTCTATTGGTGACAGTATTGCAAGATTTAAGAGGATGAATGGCTTTAATGTTCTTTATCCTATGGGTTATGATGCTTTTGGCTTGCCTGCAGAAAATGCTGCGATTAAAGGCAAGGTTGACCCTGAAGTTTGGACGAGAAACAACATAAATGCGATAAAAAAGCAGCAGCAGCTTATGGGATTAAGTTATGATTGGTCTAGGCAGATTCAGAGCTTGGATGAAGAATATTATAGATGGAATCAATGGATTTTCATTAAATTCCTTAAGACAGATCTGGCTTATAAGAAGAAGTCTTTAGTAAATTGGTGCAATAGCTGTGGAACAGTTCTTGCAAATGAGCAGGTTGTTGATGGAAAATGTTGGCGCTGCAGCTCTGTTGTTGAGCAAAAGCAGCTTGAGCAGTGGTTCTTCAGAATTACTAAATATGCTGATGAGCTTCTTGAGGATATCAAGAAGCTTGAGCACTGGCCTGAAAGAGTTAAGATAATGCAGGAGAACTGGATTGGAAAGAGCCATGGAACAATTATAGAGTTTGAGCTTTGCGAAAAAGATGGGAAAAAGCTTGGAAAAAAGATTGCGACATTTACGACAAGGCCAGATACTGTATTTGGGATAACCTATTTAGTTCTTGCATGTGAACATCCTCTTGTCTTGGATCTTGTCAAAGGCACAGACTATGAGAAAAAAGTTTTGAGATTTATAGCAGAAACCCAAAAAAGGACCATTATTGAAAGGACTGCTGAAGGGAAAGAGAAGAATGGTGAATTTTTAGGCAAATATTTTATTAATCCTGTGAATGGAGAGATTCTTCCATTATATGCTGCAGATTATGCTTTGATGGAGTATGGCACTGGCGCAGTCATGGCTGTTCCGACTCATGATCAGCGAGATTTTGAGTTTGCAAAAAAATATTCTCTTCCGATGCGTGTTGTGATTAGCCCTGAGACTTATGAATTGAATCCGGGAAAGATGGGGAGGGCATTTATTGATGATGGAATTCTCATAAATTCCAAGGATTTTGATGGAATGAATAATCGGCAAGCTATCGAAGAGATCTCTAAATGGATTGAAAAGAAAGGTTTTGGTTTTAGGACAACAAATTACAAGCTTCGTGACTGGCTAATCTCACGTCAGCGCTATTGGGGCACTCCAATACCGATAATTTATTGTGACAAATGTGGCATAGTCCCTGTTCCTGAAAAAGCTCTTCCTGTTAAACTCCCAAAAAACGTCAAGTTTACGGGTTCAGGAAACCCTTTGGAGACTTCTGAAGACTTTGTAAATACTATATGTCCTAAATGCAAAGCTAAAGCTAGACGGGAAACTGATACAATGGATACCTTTGTTGACAGCTCTTGGTATTTTTTCAGGTATTGCAGCCCTCATTTTGATAAGGCCCCATTCGATAAAAAGCCATCACATTATTGGATGCCTGTCGATCAATATATTGGCGGCATTGAGCATGCGGTATTGCATTTGCTTTACGCCAGGTTTTTTACAAAAGCATTGCGTGATCTTGGGCTTCATAAGATTGATGAGCCTTTCATAAGGCTTCTTTGCCAAGGCATGGTTGTCAAGGACGGAGCTAAGATGAGCAAAAGTGTTGGCAATGTTGTTGACCCTTCTGAAATCATTGATAAGTACGGGCCAGATACTGCCAGGATGTTTATCTTGTTTGCAGCTCTACCTGAAAAAGAGCTTGAATGGAATGATCAGGGTGTTAATGGCATTTTCAGGTTTTTGAACAGGATTTATTCACTTCTTGATATTGAGGGGCTTGCAATAAGAAAAGAGTCTTTGAAAAATAATCTGAACAATAAAGATAAATATATTGTCAGCAGGCTGAATTCAACAATAAAGTCAGTTGCAGAAAGGATTGACTCATTTCAGTTAAGCCTTGCAATTGGTTCTCTGATGGAATTTGTTAATGATCTTCATAAATACCGTTCATCAGGCATAAATAAAAGTGTATATGACGATGTTTTGGCAGATTTGACATTGATCATTTCTCCTTTTGTTCCTCACTTGTCAGAGGAGATGTGGCAGTTTTTGGGAAAAAAAGGTTTTGCTTCGATCCAAAAATGGCCTGATTATGATGAATCTAAGATTGACTTGGTTTCTGAGGCTGTTGAGGAGCTGATTTCTGAGACTTCTGCTGACATAATCAAAGTCATTGACCTTACCAAAAAGTCTGATTTAAAAAAGATCATATTATTTATTGCAGAAGAATGGAAATTCTCCTTTTTTGAAAAAATGAAGGCACAGCTCGAAAAAACTCATGATACAAAGCAGATTTTGTCTTCCATCATGTCTTCAGATCTTAAGGTTTATGGGCAGGAGATTTCTAAGCTTGTTCCAAAGCTTTTGAATGATCCTGCAAAGATTCCAAGGCAGCTTCTTTCTCAAGATCACGAATTGTCAGCCTTCCAGAACGAGGCTGGTTTTTTTAAGATCAATTTTAAGGCAGAATTTATTGTTCTTAAGGCAGAAGATTCAAAAGACCAGAAGGCAAGGCAGTCAATGCCAGGAAAACCAGCAATATTGATAGAATGATTCTATTTTAGAAAAAACCAAATAAAATGAAAAAAGGATTAAGAAAAGAGTTGTCAAAGCTATCTAATCTGATAACGCTCTCAAGATTTTTTCTGGTTTTTCTTGCTTATATCCCAATTTTTCTTGGGGAAAAATACTGGTTTGCTGCAATTTTCTTTTTAGCTGGCTTGACAGATGTCCTTGATGGCTATTTTGCGAGAACAATGAAGATAACTTCATCATTTGGCTCAAGATTGGATACTTTGGCTGATAATTTTATGCATTATTCCATTTTTATCTGGCTTTATGTTATGTATAGGCAGGTTTTCATTGATTATATTTTGTGGTTATTCCTTTTACTTGCTGTGATAATCATTTATACATTTGTTTGCCTTGTCAAATTTAAGAAATATTTCGGGAACCATTCATTTCTTAACAAGGCAAATTCTTTTTTGACATTTGTTTTTGTGCTCTACTTGTTTTTGCTCGGTTTTTCAGAGATTTTTTTCTATTGTTTGGCAGTTTCCTTGATCTTTGCTTATATCTATAATATTTACCAGCTGTTCAGGATGGATGTTTCTGGGAAGATTTGAATGTCATATTCCTTATATTTGATTAGAAAATAAGTGGGAAGACGCACCAGATGATGGACATAATCCTTACATGCAAGTTACCTTGAGCTTTCCTTGACTCCGCTACCCTTTAAGCACCGCCGTCAAAGCTTAAGGCTGCCTAATGTAAGCAAGCGTTAAATTAGCTTGGCTCATTTCATTCCTGACCTGACCTTTTTCACTAAGCCAGCAATCCAAAAGGACAGAGTTTCATTGTCCAGTCCAAGACTGGCATATAAAAACTATGCCGCTCCTCTGATTTCAGCTCTGTCTAAAGCGCGTTTACAGTTACAGGAGAGCGCTAACCTCCCAGCCTAGTCTTCCCAAAATAGAGATTTCAAACTCGGCATTTAAATTTTTGGGTTTTAATAGTGATAAAACGCAGAAATCTTTATTAATGGTTATCGTTTTGTAATATATTGGGGTTTTATGCAGTCAGCAATAGTGTTTTTAGGAACAGGTTCAGGCTCTCTAGTTAGGGCTAAACAGACAAGGTCAACTGGTGGCATTGTCATTATTGAAGAAGGCAACCAGTTCATGCTAGATCCAGGTCCAGGCGCTGTAGTCAAGGCAAAGGAAGCAGGAATTAATTTGCGCCAAAATCTGGCATTATTTGTCAGCCATAGCCATCTTGGCCATGCTAATGATATTAATGTTGTTCTTGATGCAATGACTTATTCTGGCCTTGACAGGCAGGGTATCCTTGTTGTAAGCAAGAGCTTGGTCCAGCCGTCAGATTATCTGACTCCTGCTTTGTATCCAAATTTTAAGAATTATGTGGAAAGGTGCATTATTCTTGAGCCAAAGCAAAAACTAGCCATAAATAATATTGAAGTCCGTGCCCTTGAATGCATCCATTCAGATCCAAACACCATTGGTTTTAAGTTTTTGACTTCTAATTTTGTCTTGTCTTATACTTCTGATACATCTTATCATAAAGACCTTATTGAGCAGTATAAGAATTCAGACATTTTAGTCCTGAATGTTGTCTCTCCTGAAAAGTCTGAGCATAATTTGTGTGTCGATGATGCTGTAAAAATCATAAAAGAAGTTAATCCTGCATTGGCCATAATAACTCATTTTAATAATAAGATGATTGATGCAGATCCGATCTATATAGCCCGTGAGATCCAAAAACTTACTAATGTTCAGACAATTGCAGCTAAAGACGGCCTTGTTATTGATCCTGCAAGCTATGCAGCAAGGTCAAAGCAAAAGCTTTTGCAGGGCTACTGAACAATTTTATTCAAATCAGAACCGAATTTCTTAAGCAACATTGATTTATCAATCAAATTTCTTTAATGTGAAATTAGTTTGTTTCTTATGCAAAATTATGGCCTGTTCTCAGGCACAAACTTAAATTCATTACTTGTTCAGCTTATTGATTATAAAGCAGGAAATTAAGTATGATATTGCTAACAAAGCGATCATCACTATCCATGTGCTGCTAGTAATTATTATCCTATCATTAGACAGCATCATAAGAGATGCCATCTGGCTCATTGGCGGACACGGTGCTCTGATGCATTCAACTTGCATTTTTATAGGCAATATTGGCAACAACAAAGCAAGGGAAAATATTACTATGGTTAATATTACCTTCCAAATATTTGGCTTTAGCATATTCATATTCATTTATAATAATCCTTGTTCATTTACTTTAAATATATTATTGTTTTTATTGGCTGCCCAACGAAAAGTCTATAAACTCTCTGTTTAAATTTTTCATAATGTACTTCATCGGGATTGATCTGGCTTGGTCTGTGAAAAACTCTTCTGGTGTTGCTATTCTTGAGGGTGATAAGTCAAAAGCAAGGCTTTTGTCTGCTGGAGTTTTTGCCTCTGATCAAGACATTTTGGACCATATTAATAGTATTGTAAAAGATGCTCCTGCATTTGTCTCAATTGATGCTCCCTTGATTGTTTCAAACGAGACAGGAAGGCGTCTTGCAGAAAAAGTTGTCGGTTCTTTGTTTCGAAAGTATGACGCAGGAGCTCATCCATCAAATAGGCCTAGGCTTTCACAGTGGTCTGGGACTATCAGAGGTGAAGAGATCTCAAATTTGCTAAAGAAAAATGGTTTTAAGCATGACCCTTTCATTAAAAAGTTTGAGAAAGCCAGGAAATTCTTTGAGGTATATCCTCACCCTTCCATAGTTGTCTTGTTTAAGTTAGACAGGATACTGAGATATAAGGCAAAGCCTAAGCGTGATTATCTCTTTCGCTGGAATGAGTTCAAGAAATATCAGACATTTCTGAAAAATCTTGAATCAGCAATACCTTCATTGAATGTAGAAAATGGTATTTTAGAAAAAAATGTAAAAACTTTGAAAGCAGGCAATCTTAAGGATTATGAGGATATTCTTGATTCAATCTTCTGTGCCTATCTTTCATACTATTGTTGGCATAGCCCGGATAGATGTGCAGTTCTTGGCAGCATGAAAGAAGGTTATATTTTGACTCCGATATTTGATTTTATGAAGAAACAGCTAAAAGATTCTGAGTCACAGAAGAGCTTGGCTGGTTTTTAGTGAGTAGAAAAATATAAACTGAACTCAAAACAGCAGTGTAATACCATACCCTATAAGGCACCCAACTGTTATGTAAGGCATTGCTGGATAATATCTTCCTTTTTCTGACCTTATGAAAAGATAAGTCAATGCAAGCGTTGATGTCAATATAATTATGCTCGTAATCAAAAAAGCTTTTCCAGGCAGATACCCATTCATCAGAAACCCTTCATAGACGACTGCTGAAAATATTAATGGGAAAGCGATATCTCCTCCTCCAAGTATTGCTGTTTTTCCTGTGTCATCTTTTTTAACTTGTGTTTTTTCTGCCTTGACTTTTTGTGATTTCATAATCTGGTTTGCTTTATATGGAATAAACAGTCCGGCAAATGCTTTGGAATTTGTCTGGAATTCAGCCAATTTTATCATGTGCTTTGACTGCCTTACTGCATAAAAATCATATACTGAAATTAACAATAATAATATTATGACAGATATTGTATTGAGTATTGGTATTAGTACAATAGTTATTCCTGGATAGATCAATATTTCTGTCAGGTTATGGACAAATATGTTTGGCCTGAAAACCTTAAGCCATGCAAATAATATTGCAATTATAACTGCAATTGAAAAATTAACGTAGACTCCTAAAGTTACTGCCATTGCAAAAAATACTGCTGCCACAAATCCAAATTTCCACATTGAACCCATCTTGTATCTGATCAACAGCAGTATAATGACTGTTCCTATTAATATCATCAGGATAACTGGCAGGAATGAATATGACTTATCTTGGATCTCTGGCTGCTCACCAAAAACAGTATCTTGGTGCACAACTTCTATTGCTCCTTGTTCATTTATTATTGTTGAATCATATCTCTGTATAGTGTATAGCCCAAAAACCTGAATTATTAGAAAAAAGGTAACAAGGACTGCCGTAACGCTTAAAGTATGCTTCATAACCAAAAACTTTATTACTAGTTTTATAAATCTTCTGTTTATGAAACTAGCCCATAACATTGTTATGTCTGTATTCTGCATAGATGCAAATTCTGAACCTAGTCTTGAATCAGTATTTCATTCTCTCTTGCCAGTTGACTTTGAGAAGGAAAAGATAACATTCATTAAAAGAAATGCTCAAGGCTTTCAGGAAAAGAACATCCGGATTCTTGAGTTGATTATCTCAAAAGAAAGGCATATCAACGAATTTCTTGCTAACCTGTTAAAGCTTATGGATAATGATCAGAAAAACCTTATGATCAGGCAGTTTGATTCAAGGTTGGATAGTGACCTAAACTTTTATTTGAGGATTGACAAGGATAAGATCTTGGAAAACAAATTCTGGATAACAGATTCTGGCAGCTGCTTCCATATTAAGCTGGCCTTGGCTGCTTTTCCAAAGAAAAAGGAAACAGCTTTTGCTCTTGTTAAGGAAATATTTAAATAAACCCTTCTTTATTCTTTTGTTATGGCAAGAATTATAGACCCTTATGGTGCAGAGCTTCCTGAGGATTATTCAAAGATTGTTAAAGACTTTGGCCTGGAGGCATTTGATCTAGATTTATTTCCTGAGCCTAATCGTGTTATGCGTAGAGGTATTGTTTATGCTGGCAGAGATCTTTCAATAATATCAAAAGCGATCAAGGAAAAAAAGCCTTTTTATGTTCTCTCAGGCATCATGCCTACTGGTGATAAGATACATCTGGGAACAAAGATTGTTGTCGAGAACATTAGGTATTTTCAGGAGCATGGTGCTAAAGCATATATCCTTGTTGCTGACCTTGAGGCAGCTGCTGCAAGGGGAGTGACTTTAGAGGAAGGCAGAAAGCGCGCATTGGATTTTCATATTCCTGCTTACATTGCTCTTGGCTTAGATCCAAAAAAAACAGTCTTTTATTTCCAGTCAGAGAACAAGGATGTTATCCATTTGGCTTATGAGTTTTCAAAAAAAGTGACTTTAAATGAATTTAAGGCAATTTATGGGAATGCTGATCCTGGCAGGATTATGAGCGCTGTAACACAGGTTGGTGATATACTTTATCCTCAGCTGGAAAAAAGGATGCCTGGGATTATTCCTACCGGCACTGACCAGGATCCTCACATTAGGTTAACTCGTGATATTGTTAAGCGCACTCAGTCAAAATACAAATTTGTCTCACCTTCTTCAATTTATCATAAATACACACCAAGCTTGGATGGCAGCTTGAAGATGTCAAAGTCTAAGCCAGAGAGCTGTATAGAGCTTCCTGAAGATCTTAAGTTAGTCTGTAAAAAGATCAGGAAGGCAGTCACAGGCGGCAGAGACACGTTGGAAGAGCATAGGAAGCTTGGTGCAATTATTGAGAAAGACATGGTATTTGAGCTGTTAAAACAGCACCTTGTCGAGAATGATGATGAGCTCCAAAAGATCCATGATGAATATAAGTCTGGCAGGATGGCATCTAGTGAGATAAAAGAGATTGCCTGCGAAAAAATGTCATTGTTCATGGGCAAACTGAATGACAACATGGCCAAAGCAAGAAAACTTGTTCCTTCCTTAAACTTCGTAAAATTTAAATAGTCTCTGATCTATATTTTAAAAAAAGAGGTGTTTTATGGTATTCAAAGTGGCTCCATTGCCAGGTTCATTTATGATAACGAGCATTGTTGGCTTTCTTTTCTCTACTATGTGGGTTTTCCCAAGATCTGAGAGCTATGGCGTCTCATTTGCAATAGTATTCTCATTGATGTTTATTGCTTCTATAATCTCGATGACTTATGCTGATACTGATGAGATACTTTCTCTTGATAAGAAGAGCAGGAGAAGGTAGTTTCATTAATTTTTTATTTTATCTAGAATAATTTTTACACTTTCCACTATCGAATTCTTTTCAGTGTCTATTATTATGTCTTTTTTGTCATATTTTACTCTATTATAGTTCGTCAATATATTTGCAGGGTCTCCTAACTTTTTTTCTCGAAGTTTGTCTCTAGCGATTGCTGTTTCATACCTGCATTTTAGGAAAAACGAATAAGTTTTGTACCCTTTTCCATAATCATTAACTGCCTTCTGAAGGTTTTTTCTATTTTGTTCCTGCACAAGGATGTCTTTTTTTTGTTTCATAAGCTCTTTCACCATAAAAATGGTCGTCTTATCTGCTATTTCTTTTGCTTCTTCTTTCCCAATTGGCTTGAGCATTTCTTTCATGTTTGCTCTGTCGACAAATGTGAATTTCCTTTTTTTAAGAAGTCTGCTGCATATACTTGATTTTCTTGATGCTATTGGTCCATATACTAAAATTAGTGTTGGCATATCAACAATATTTATCTTGACCTTTTTAATTCTTTGCAGATTTATAGAATATTAGATCTTTGATTAATCTTGTCTGCAAAGTTATTACCTTTTCTAATATCTCAATCGCAAACTTTATAAGAAAGCCGAATATGATTTATTTTATGACTAGGCTGCGTAAGAACAAGAAGTATTTCAGCAAGACCAGCTGGACCTCAAAAAAGATTCATGAAGAGATAGAAGCAGGATTATCATTATTGAACAAAACAGAAAATAAAATCGTCACTTTTTTCGGCTCTCATAAGACAAGGAAGGAAAGCCATTATTATAATCATTGCAGGAAAGTTGCATATTCCCTTGGCAAACAGGGTTATGCTGTTATTAGCGGCGGTGGCCCTGGTATAATGCAGGCAGCTAATACTGGAGCAATGCAGGCAAAAGCCATTTCGATTGGCTTAAAGGCAGATTTTCTGAAAGGAGAAAAAGTTGATGATGATATTTTCACCCACATATTGACATTCCATTTCATGTTTGTCAGACGTTTCATACTCTCGATTAAGAGTGAAGCCCTTATCTTTTATCCAGGTGGCTTTGGCACATTGAATGAGCTTTTTGAATATGCTGTATTGATGCAGACAGGTGTAGTTGACAAGGTTCCGATAATATTGGTTGATAGACAATACTGGGAAAGCCTTTTCAAATGGCTTAAAGCAAAGCCGAAGAAGAACAACTTTTTCATAAATACCAAGAAGGATCTGGATCTGTTCTATTTTGCTGACGACCTTGATGAGATCCTGGACATTATCAAGAAACGATAGATCTCAGTCAGAAAAATGCCTTTCTAAGGGCTCTTTTTCAGGTTTTCCTTGTCAAATTTCTCTTTTGCCTTGTTCTCTTTCCAATATATCTCATGAGATGCCCTTTTCTCGAACAATGCTGTTGCGATTGACACCAGGTCAGATTGGTATTTTGTCAGGTTTTTGTCATCAATGATTTTTTTGGCATCATCAACACATTCTTTCATTATCTCAATGTTCTTTTTCCTAGCATTCAATTCCTCTTCTCTTTCTTCAAGATCTGTCAGATAAACCTCTATCCATTTTGGATATACTGACTTGTCTGTTGTTTTTGGGAATGTTTTTGAAAATGCCAAGTTCACACCTTGCTTTATCTTCTATTTATCCTTAAAATACTCTGTAATATTGGCTGGTAGTACTATACTCTTAATAAATATTTATTTAGTTCAGTCACATTTCCATCCAGGGCTGATCTCATATATTTTCTGATCAAATCTCCGTGTGATTTGCCTTTTTCATTGCAGTATATTAAGTCTGCAATCATTGGTGCTACAGTCAAAGGTGGCAATAGCCAATCTGAGTGCTCTTGATAGTATTCTTTGCTTCTTTGGACAGTGTCAGTTGTTATCACCATTATCCCGCTTTTTCTCAGGAGATCTTCTGCAAATATTATATCAGTGGGATTCTGTTCTTTATCTCTAATGATCCTTGTGCTGAATATGCCGTGTGTGCATAGCGCGTATATATTTACTGCTCCGCTTTCTTTCAGCGTATCAGCAGCTGAGATGACTGTTCCTCCCCCATCTATTATATCATCAATTATAACACAATTTCTGCCTTTCACATCATCTCCTATAAGTTCTCCTTTTTGTGATATGCTATGGCCTGACCTAATCTTATTATGGATAGTATACTGAATCCCAAGCTCTTGTGCAGTCTTTTTTGTTCTTTTAGCGGCCCCCTCATCTGGTGCTATTAGATTCACATTTTTGAGATCTCTAAGTTCTTTCCGTATATACATAAGCAGGATTGGTTTTGCTGTTATATGGTCTACAGGATAATTTGTATGTCCCTGTGTCTGCATTGAATGAATGTCTATTAATCCCATTCTTGCCAGTTCAGGCTCTGCGCTGTGTACAAAATCGTCGATATTCAGCTTCACACTTATCGATACTCTAGACTCGTCTTTTTTGTCCTGTCTTGAGTCTGGCATTGAAAGAAAATAGATATTTATTTCTTCGCATCCAGATCTTCTTGCTGCGTCACAGATCTTTTCACATTCTCTGATGTCTGACTCGACAGAATGCATGTATTGCTCTAAGATTTTGGCCTTCTCGCCGATAGGCATATTGCTGTTTGCAACTTGCCTTCTGAGAAAATATAGGTCTTCCCTATAAAATCCAGCAATTAAGTGTATATGTTTTCTTCTCACATTTTCAGGCAGCTGTACATACACTTCTCCGCTTGGAAACGTTTTTGCAAACACCTCTTCGTGCTTAAATTTTCCTTTTCTATCCTCCTCAAGCTTTTCCCTGAATGCCTCAACTACTCCATTTCTCATTGATCTTGCCGATCTGTTTGATATTATGATTAAGTTTGACAGCCTATTTCCCATAGAAAATAAAGAGGCCCCTTTATTTTAAATCTTTAATTGCTCTAGAAAATCTATTTTAATTTACAATGATGTCAAAAAATGAGCCTTAATGTGTCAGAAGTCAAATGTTTTCTCATTTTCCTTAAGCGCTTTTGGATCTTCGCCGCCATGCCAGCTAATCCTAGGCCTTATCTGTCCTGGATACATCCTTTCATTCACATCATCAAATATTATTGCTGCTCCTTTGACTCTTGGCAAGTCATCCAGTTGTGCATCTAAGCTTTCCCTCATGTAGCTCTGCATCAGGTTTCCAAGTGCTTCAATGTCAATTTTAGCAGTTAATCTGTGCGCTATGACTGTATCGGATTGTGTTATGACATCTGTATGTATTTTTCCAGGTTGTTGTGATGCCAAAACCAGTGAAATGCCGGGCTGCCTTCCTTCCCTTAATATTGTTATCAATGGCTTTGCTGAAGCTGTAATTCCTTCTTTTGGCAGAAATTCATGAGCTTCATCAACCATTATCCATACTAATGGTTTTCTGTCTTTTGCTTCCTTGTCTGGGCTGAAATAATGCACAGCTTCGCTGACTGATTCATATTCTTCTTCAGCTCTTGCAATCATTCTTTCCTTGAACAGCTTTTGTGATACAAGGCCGATGACCAATGCCCTTACTTCTTCAGCGCCTGGCATTGTTGCATATCCACTTATGTCTATGACTGTGATCTGTCCAGGGCTGACAAGATCGCTTATAGGTGTTGCTTTCTCAGAAAACAGCCCCCATGTTGCTGCATTGATAAACCTGTTTTTTGCATTGTCTTTTGTTTCATTGCTAACAGCTGAATCCTTGTCCATCTCTTGCACAATCTCTTCGATGGAAAAATTATTCTTGGTTTTCTTCAGCTGGTTTATTATCTTGATGATAAATACTCCTACTGCCTCATTCTCATTTATCTGGAATGCGCTAGTCCAGTCATTTGCATCCATCTCTGCTGGATTTATTGAGAATGGGAAATCTGTCGGCATCCCTTTGTCCTTGTATTCTTTGAAATATCCTGCTGGAGTAAATAATTGGATTGGCAATGCTTTTCCTGATATCTTCCATTGCTTTAGTATCTCTTCATCTTTATGGTTTGGGTATTTCATAGTCCAGTAGATGCCCATGGTGTCAAATATCAACACAGCAATATTTTTCCTAACTTCTTCATCTGCCGTTGCTATCCCCTCAGCTATTACCCCCATTGAATAGCTCTTCCCCGATCCCCTCTTTCCGCAGATGAACAGCACATGGCTGGTTGCGATATCAAAAAGTATTTGGTTTGAGAGGCTTGTTGTCCTTCCCATCTTTATATATTGTTTTCCGATAAGGATTGTTCCTTTAGTTCCTAATTTATCCTTTTCACGTTCATTTCGTCCAACAATTATATCATAAGGCATTATTATTTCTGCTTCTGGAACCAATATAAACGTTTATATCAACTGCACAGTAGAGATTAACACCAAGGTTTATTAATCACTTGAGTTTTTTTGCCATTATTGATTATACGCAGTCATTTATTTCAGGCTTGTTCGTCGTTGTTGACCGGATAATTTAGCTAAATACATCTAAATGCATCATTAAGATACATAATATCCATCAAAACATAGATTTTTGATTTGATAAAAGGTTAAAAAAAGGAATAGATTGATAGGTGAGGATATGAGTTTACAAAAGAAAAAGCCATTTAGGAAGGAGTTTGAGAGAAAATTTGGTGAAAAGCCAAAGATTTCCATTAACTACAATGTTGACGCTACAATTGATGACCTGCAGGACGAGGTTGATGCCTACAAGTCTGAGAAAGTCTCAATAAAAGAGCTTCGGGATGAAAAGTTGAAACTTGATCCAAAGCCTGAGAAAAAGCTTGCTGAAGAGAAAAAGCCAGAAGAAAAATCCAAATCGCAGAAAGATTTCTTTGAAGATGAAAAAAAGACCAGCAGGATTTTTTTGTGGGTTTCTGTCATAATCATAATTGCCTTGATAGTTGTAATAATCAATCTTGATAAGATTGTGCCAAAGAAGGAAATTCCTTCATCAGTGGTTGCAACTGTGAATGGCCAGTCGATTGAACAAACTTACCTTGATAGGATGTATTCTGCATCTGTCCCTTCACAATATCAGGCGACGATCAGCAAGGATGATTTCTTGAGAAAATCGATGATTCCTCAGGAAGTTCTTGTCCAGGAAGCTGAGAGAAACGGTTTTTCTGTAACAGAGGTTGAAGTCAAAAAAGTCGTTAATGATCTTGTTGTCCAGTCAGGTATGACAGAGCAGCAATTCCAGGAAAGGCTTCAGGCTGACAACATATCAATTGATGATATCTACGAGCTTTACAGGACAAATATACTAGTCAATAAGCTGCTTAACTACTCGATTTTGTCTGATTTGGAAGTAAATATCCCAGAGAGGGTGAAGGCAAGCCACATCTTGGTTGATACTGAAGCAGAAGCTAAGGAAATTATAGCTTCATTGAAAAAAGGTGAGGAATTTAATCGGCTTGCCATGGAAAAATCAAAAGACCCTTCAGCAAAGACAAACGGCGGTGATCTTGGCTATTTCCAAAAAGGAGTAATGGTTCCTGCTTTCGAGACAGCAGCATTTTCACTTCCTGTTGGAGAGATTTCAGATCCTGTTAAGACAGATTTTGGCTATCATGTAATAAGAGTTGATGACAAACAGCCTGCTAAGGTTGTAAAATATTCTGAATTGGCAAATGCTGATGATAAGCAAAATGCCTATGAGCAGAACAGGCAGGTTGTCCAGACTTATATTGATGCTTTGGTTGCAAGAGCGGACATCAAGATCGGCGAAAATGTTACAGAGTCTCAATCTAGTCAGCCTGTTCAGCCAATTGATATGAAACCAGCTGACAAATTGGATATTTTCACTTCGTGCTTGTCCGGAAAAGATGTCTCATTGTATGTCTCGCAAAGCTGCGATTTTAGCGATGAGCAGTCAAAATTGCTTGGTGATGGGATTAGCAAGATTAATACGATCATCTGCTATGATGGTAAGACAGATCATCAGACATCTCAATGTGAGAATCTTGGTATTGAAGGCTATCCTACTTGGATTATAAACGGCAAACAGCTCAAAGGCGTCCAATCCTTAGAAACATTAAGTAAAGAAAGCGGATGTAGTTTGGGTTAGTTATTTCCTATAGCTACATTATTTTTTCTTTTATTATCTTCATTCTTAGGTCGAATTGCAAATAATACAATAACTTAAAAAATCGCAAATAATTTAATAACTTAAAATAGTGTAGCTTATATTAACAATCCTAGCAATTGTCAAATACTTTGCAAAATCAAAAGAATTAATTAAATTGTGAATCGGATATAAACAGACTAATTAAAAAATAAAAAAAATTATTTAAGTGATTTCAAAGATCATTTATTGTTAGGCAGACTGTCCTTCCGTTGCTTGTCGCTTTTGACTCCATTCCTACAACATATTTAATATTGCTTCTTTCTGCAGTGCTTACGATATCCCTGTCAATTACTCCGTCAAATGCTACTGCATGCATTCCTGTTCCCAAGCTCCTTATTGTCGTATTTAGTTCAGAGATTGGAACTTTCCCAAGAATGTTGTATTTATCATCAAGTATGTATGCTCCTCTTGTCCCTATCAAGTCTTCAAGCATTTTTCTGAATGTCTTTTTCTGTTCGTCATCTAATGCTGCGCTTGGTTGTGGTTTAGGTATCAACTTTGGCTGCATTGTTGTCGATTGTGGTGCTGTTGGGCTTGGTCTTGTTGAGAACTGAGGCCTTTTGTTAAGCTGGTTCATGCCAACTTCTTTTTGTATCTCCATCTTGACCTGCTCAATTGACACTCTTGACCTTAATGCCTTGTGTATCTCTTTCTTTGTTATCTCTTCAACTTCCTTTCCGTCAGGAGCTTTTGTGACATAGTCAATTTCTGCAACTGTAGCTAACTCTTTGATTATCAGGTTTCCTCCCCTATCTCCGTCAACCAATACAGTTATCACTTTCTTCCTGCTTAGTTCTATGATTGTTTGAGGCACAGAAGTCCCGTTAAGTGCAATGCAGTTCTTGATCCCATGTTTAAGGAGATTTAATACATCTGCTCTTCCTTCAACCACAATCACTTCATCAGACTCGTCAACAGCAGGTCCTGCTGGCAGCCTGTCATTTCCATATTCTCTTATTTCCATGACTCTTACAGAATATGATACTTCATCTGCCAATTCCTGTGAATCAGGCATGACTTTGTCGATTAATGTTCTCAAAAGCTCTTTTGCTCTTGCAACGACAAAGCTTCTTCTGGATACTCTAACATCTTCGATGTTTTCGACTCTGATCTTTGCATTGCATGGCCCAATCCTCTGGATTATCTCAAGTGATGCTGCAACTATTGCTGTTTCTGCTTTATCAAGAGAAGAAGGGATTATGATTGTTCCTTGTGTCTTTCCTGTTCTTGTGTCTGCATTTACTTCTATTCTTCCGATTCTTCCTGATCTCTGCAGTTCCCTAAGTTCAAGGTCAGCTCCTAGTAATCCTTCTGTCTGGCCAAAAATTGCGCCGATTACATCTGGCTTGTCTACTACTCCTTCTATGCTGATATTAGCATGAATTATATATTTTGCTGATACAGGGCTTATTTTACCCATTTTCCTTACCTCCGCTATATTAGTTGTTGCTTAAATTTCAGAATGAGCAGTCAAATTTTTTGTTAATGGGCTAGCTATATGTTGTATCTCAATTCGTAATGTTTACTTTGATACAAAGTTAGTCCACCCCAAGTGATTTGATAAATATTATTTGCTCATCTGTTACCTAGAACAAGATTCTTAATGCCTAAATAAGCCTTTAAATCACTTATTTAAGCTTATTTTCGCTTATTTCAATAAACTTAGTGAAATTAATGAAAATAATTTGAAATCTTGTCCTTTTATATGTTCTTAGGTATTATAAAGCTTATTAATATGATTGTTGCCCGAAACACTAACTCCCAAGCTCATTGCAAGCATTTAGCATATGCTCCATTGAGTACTCTCGTGACGGGCTGAAATATACAAGGGTGTCTTATTTTCACAGCCAGAAAACATGTTTCAAGCTCAAATAAGGATCAATTTGTATATTTCTTTGAATATGTTAAGAAATATACTGAAATATTTAAATGTATCTAAGTATATATGAAATAAATATATTTTAGAATAATACCTATCAAGTAGGGTTTATTTTAAAGTTTTTCTTCTCACAAATTCAGGATCTGAAGTATAAAACTCATGTGCTGATTTCATTAATTCTGAGGCACAATTAGAAAAGATTGGCAGATTAGATCTGAAATTTTCTCCATCATATTCCAAAACAGTGTGCATCTGCCTGCCTTCCACAACAACCTTTAATTTGAATTGATGGTCTTTATCAACCCTTTCGTTATATGCTATTAGCACATCTGCAATTCTGCGCAAATATCTTTTTTCAGGATCAGGCTCTGCCATTTTTGCTTTGTTTTCATCTGGCTCAGGATCTTTATTGATCATTTTTGAACATACATCAATCATGTTTGAAAGTTCAGCCTGGGTTGTTTCCTTTATTTCAATCGCCGGAGTTCGAAATCTGAATCTCAACGCTTCTTTTTTCTTTGGCTGGTAGGAAAATGTTGGTTCACTTACCATTCCGTCATTTGTCTTCATATAAAATATATGCCCCTCTTCAAAATCTTTTCTGATTACACACTCTAGAATATTTCCCCTATAATTAAATCCTGTTGATTCTACACCTTCTTTTTTTGCCTTTTCATCCAATTCAATTTCCATTCTTTTGTGTCTGTTATCTAAGTATCGATTAACTGCTACTTCTATATGCATTACCCCAGCTAATACTAAAACTCCTCCAGTGCTTCCCCCGATTGCAAAACTCCAGAATTTGTTGAAATCAAGGCCGTGTCTTGCGCTTAAGTAACCACCTATTGCTCCAGCTATTACTCCAGTTATGCCTCCAAAACTCAATATAGCTTCTAGAGTATTGTTTTCAGGCGCATTTCTCTTATGTTCAAATCTAACTTCTTCATCAAACATGACCATCGAAATCACAAATGTGCTTTTAAATCTTTGCAAGGCTGCTACCTGAATACTTGACTACGTTATAAAATTTATAATATTAAACTAAACTGGCGATCAGGAATTAGTTGATTCCATCAAATGTTACCTTTGTCTCCCTTTTTCATAGTGCTTCCATCCGCAAATATTGTTCCATATTCATTTCTCAATGCAGTCCATTTCTCGTTTGGGATATTGCCTCCTGTGAAAATGCAGTAAACATCAAGCTCTTCTTTTCCTTGTGCAATTTTTCTCCAGTCAATTTCATCACCTATATCTCCAAAAAAGGCTGCTGCAAAGGGTGCCGCCGCAGCGCCTTCAATCCTATTCATTCTTCTGTATTCATGCACATGTTCTGCTGACTCAGGAAGATTTCTGAATGGAACATTGGGATCAGACATTTCGCTTGTATGCCATCTCCTGTCGAGAAGCATTGGGTGCTCTGCAATATAGACAATGCTTTTAATTATGCTTTCTTCAGAAACCCTCACAACATGATGCACATAATTCTTTACAGTATTCACCATTCTTTGTGAAGCCCGCTTTACATTTATCCCATCTGCTAATGTCTTTGCTTGCATATTTGTGCTTGGCATCATCATTCCATATTTTATAGATTGGTACATTGAGTCAGCCGCTTCAGTCTGCACTCCTATAATTTTGATTTTTTTTCCAAAAGCTTCATTGAACTCCTTTACAACTGCTCCCATACCGCTTGCCAGTCCAC
>Ga0209541_10001652_pt1 | contig 43876 bp, 63 predicted proteins | sample RifCSPlowO2_01_FD_184027 | JGI IMG/M metagenome (GOLD analysis project Ga0209541, IMG submission 184027) | Groundwater microbial communities from Rifle, Colorado - Rifle CSP2_plank lowO2_0.1 (SPAdes) (version 2) | ecosystem: Environmental > Aquatic > Deep subsurface > Groundwater | place...
ACTTCTTCATAGCCAGATTTTTTTATGGTTTCAATAACCTCTTTTATTTTTGGGTGCTCGGGCGAAACAGCAACTACGTTTACTTTCTCGCCACTGAATGAAAACCCTGCGGCGTTGGCTTCGCGTGCTAAAACTTCAGGTACCAAGCGAAGTGCGTCGGTATTTATAGCCATTCGAGAGAGGTCTACATAATCTACCCCGTATTTGGCCGACAAAGCCTGGGCCAGATCTTCGGCCTCTTGGTCGCGAAGTTCGTCCAGGCGTGCCTCCTCTTTTTCGTCGCTAAACTGTACTGGCATGGCCATAGTTTAGCGCAGAAATGTCAGAAAAGAGAGGGAAAACTGTCTTTTCATAAAGAGCGGGCTACCATTGACAATAGCCCATAAAACTGTAGTTTCCATAGAAGGAAGCCTGGTGCAATTCTATCTAAAAGTGAGGACTTGGCTTTTTTGGGCGGATTTTAACCCCTAGACAACTAGGTTGTTCTATGGGGTTGACATTTATCTCGCTCTATGATAGAATTGTGCCAGCTAGATCCGTGGAGTGTATTGGACCCATTCTGGGCCCAGATGCTTCTCGGATCGCCTGTCCAAGGCCCTCCGGGCCAAACAGCCCTGAAAGGAGGGCTCATGAACAGGACGCTCACCGTCATCACTCTCGTTGTTCTCGCCGCCGCCCTCACGGGTTGCAGCAAGACGCCATGGAACACCAACAACGACAACACCCCCGCCAACTTCCAGTCGGCGGCCCAGCCGCTCGGCCTGGAAGGCACCAAGAAGGACGCCGCCGACTCGGCCCCGGCCCAGTACAGCCTCGTCGTCCGCAAGGACGGCCAGGAGGTAGTCGCAATCGAGACCTCCGACAAGGGGGCTTTCGAGGATGCGGCACGCAAGATCATCTGCGACAACTGCCCGCCCAAGGCGAAGGCCACCCCGGCCCACCACCACAAGGCGACGGCCACCGCACCCCGTCCTGCTCCAGCTCCGGTTGCCACCGCTCACGCGGAGGCCGAGGCTACGGCAACCACTCCGGTCGCCCAGCCAGTGGCGCCGGCCGCAGAGGTCCCGGAGACGCCATGCTATAGATGTATGGCGTGCACCGAGCGCACGGGGAAGGACGCCTGCTTCGGGTCTCTGAATCTGCTGCAGGCGCACATGGACGCCCACCACGTGCCTCCGGAGGCACGCCAGCTGCGGCGGCTTCAACCGCCACGGACGGCGTCCCCCATGGTCCGCCCCCAGGGCAGGTGTTGCCAGGTGGACACTCCGTGCGGTGACCATCGTCGCCAGCCGCCTCGCAAGTGGCGTGCCGGCTGGCCCAGCCGGGATGGTTGGTACATGGGACTGGACGCCAGGGCAGGTGTTCATTCGCGGGGTTGACCCGCGGGAGGGCCACCGTTTGCGAAGATCCCCTCAAGGATCGACGCGACGGTGGCCCCCACAAATCAGTTTTTATTCAAAAGAATGAAAGCTGATAAGTGGTAAAAACTACAAAATAATAAAATTATATGAATATCTTTATCAAGCAGATGTTTCAAAACAAAGTAGCGCAAAATAAAACGTTAATTATTGCTGTGGCTTTTGTCGCAATCGGAGTGGTCGGCTATATGCTCCCTGCGGCTAATGTTGCTTCGGCGCAGTACTATGACTATTATCCATCTGACTATGGTTATAGCGATACGTATTATGATACGTACGACTACTACCCTTCAGATTATGAATACACTAATACGTACTACGATACTTACGACTACTATCCGTCCGACTACGGTTACAGCGATACCTATTATGATACTTACGACTACTACCCATCTGATTACGGGTATAGTGATGACTACTATCCGTCAGACTATGGTTATGACAATTACGACTGTGTAAATTGTTATGGCGGCGGCGGATATACTCCTCCTAGCTACAATTACCCAACAGGCTGTGGTTCTTCATGCGGTAGCACATACCAACCGCCTGTTTACCAGCCTCCGGTTTATCAATATCCAACCTATACTTACCCAAGTAACACTAATATCATAAACAGTGGTAACAGTGATGATGACACAATCATAAACACAAACTACGACAACGATACGATAATTAACTCAAATGTAAATACCAATACAAATATTATTGGCAACACTACTGGTTACACTCCATGTACTACAAACTGCCCACCTCCTCCTTGTACAACCAATTGTTACCCTCAACCTACATATCCTCCAACAGTTGATCTAAGGGTAGACGACAACATCGTTGACGAAGGCGACTCCACAACTCTTCGCTGGACCTCAAACTACGCCAACTCATGTTACGCTTCTGGCGACTGGAGTGGTTCTAAGTCAACCAATAGCTCACAGTCAACTGGCTCGCTATTCTCGACTCGTTCTTACCACATCACATGTACTGGTCCCGGTGGTCAGGCGTCTGACTCTGTGACCGTTACTGTTCGTGATAATAACGACGATGATGATGATAATAATGATAGTAACGTGACAGTAACTATCCGCGCCGACGATACGCTCATCGATGAAGGTGACTCAACAATCCTTCGCTGGAACTCAACCAACGCTGATTATTGTCTTGCCTCACAGGATTGGAGTGGTACAAAAGATGAGGACGACTCTGAATCAACAGGCCGACTCTTCGAAGATCAGACATACAGAATTACCTGCTATAACGATAGTGATTCTGACAACGATTCAGTCACAGTTAGAGTTGAAGACATAAACATCAATCCCGGCCGCGTTACAACTACAGTTGTAACCGAGTTCCCAACAGGCGTTTCTCAAACCCAAGCAACTCTAAACGGCTTCATCCTAAACAGCCAGTCAATGGCAAGCACTGTTTGGTTCGAGTGGGGTACATCTGCAAACTTCCTTGGTTTCCAGACCCCTGAAACTTCGATTGGGAACATTGTTTCTTCCCCATTTGCTCGTTCAATAACTGGCCTTTCGGCTAACACCACTTACTTCTATCGCGCAGTCGCAAGGACTTCAGCTGGTACAGTTCGTGGCGCAATACTCTCATTCTCAACACCTACTGGTCAGGTTGCCGGAGACGTATTTGTTCCCTTTGTTCCTTCAACTGGCACAGCTTCAGTATCGGTAACCAAGAAGGTAGAGAACATCTCAACACCTAACGGTAGTTCTGACCGAGTAAGTGCTTGGGCAGGCAACCAACTACGATTCACAATTGTGGTTGAAAACACCGGTTCTCGTACACTTACAAACCTTAAAGTTACCGACGAACTCCCAACCTACATCGAATACGTTCGTGGTGGTACCCTTGGTTCTGACGGTCGCGCCGTAACATGGACGATCGACAGGCTAACCGCAGGTGAGACACGTACGCTTACCCTCGACACAACTATGAGCGCATGCTCAACCGGAGCAGCAATCGAAAACCATGCCAAAGTCTCTGGTTCACAAATCAGCACAGTAACCTCAAACGCAGCCACAATTCTTCTAAACCAAGGAGATCTTGAGATGACTATCCGCACCGACAAAGAGTTCGTACAAAGAGGTGACGAAGTAAACTATACAGTTACTCTCACAAACAACTCTACTGCCAACTTAACTGGTGGCCAAGTTCGAGTAGCTCTTCCCAACTCTCTTACATTCCAGAGCGCAGATAACGCATACACCGAAGGTTCTAACGTCTTTACCTTCAACATTGATTCTATCGCAGCTGGTGCCACCAAAGAGATTCACTTCGTAGTAGAAGTGAATCGACAGGCACGAAGCGGTGAGTCAATCAACTTGAGTGCTGTCGCCACCTTCGGTAACACAACCGTAAGTGCCAACAAAACTATTACAGTCGGTGCTGGTAACGGCGCCGCCGGAGTGGGCTTTGCGGGGTTCTTCCCCGGCTCTCTCGTTGGATGGTTACTAATCATTATCCTCCTTGTAGTCCTAGCACTTTTGGTTCGCAAAGCATTCTTCAGCCACGAAAAAGAACAAGAAGCAAACTAAGGCGAAACTAAAGGTTCAACCTTAAGAGTTCAAAAAGGTTGAACCTTGGTGTAAGCTAACGGGGTGATAGTTACAACCAAAAGTCTCGAAGAAACACACAAGCTGTCTAAGCAGTTTATCGACAAAGCCCTGCTCGCCATGCGCGACGGGGCATTTGTCGTTCTTCTGAAAGGCGACTTAGGAAGTGGTAAGACTAGCTTTGTACAGGGGGTTGCCCGCGCGTTTGGTATTACCGAACACGTTACCAGCCCAACGTTTGTAATTCTTAAAAACTACAAGACTCTTTCAAGGCTAGACCTTAAGAATTCCAAAGGTCTGGCCTTTGAGAATCTAGTGCACGTGGATGCGTACCGGTTGGAGAGTGAAAAAGATCTAAAGATTTTGGGTTGGGAAGAGTTAGTTAAGAGTCCACAGAATATAGTTCTTGTTGAGTGGCCCGAAAAAGCAGAACTTACCGACTACCCAACCATCAACTTTACATTTATAGATGAAACCACTCGCCAAATAGAACTGCCCTAATCCTGCTATAATCTCTATTATGAGGTTAGTTATCTTGGATGCACACGCGATCATTCATCGGGCTTATCACGCCCTACCTGACTTTAGGTCTGCTTCGGGGGAACCGACAGGTGGGCTCTATGGGCTTGTAAGCATGCTCCTACGCCTCATAAAAGACCTAAAGCCAGACTACATTGTGGCTTGTTACGACAGGCCAGAAGAGACATTCCGAAAAGAAGCCTATAGTGCCTACAAAGCGCAAAGAGTAAAGGCCGATGATGACCTGATCGCTCAAATCGAGAGGGCAAGAGACGTGTTTAAGGCACTCGCCATCCCCATTTATGACAAGGCAGGCTTTGAAGCCGACGACTGCATCGGCACAATTGTAGAACAGGTGAAGAAAGACAAAAGGCTCGAAGTGATCATTGCCACCGGCGACATGGATACTCTGCAGTTAGTTTCAGGAAAACGAGTAAAAGTTTTTACTCTTCGTAAAGGCATAACCGACACAGTTACCTACGACGAAAAGGGGGTGGTTGAAAGGTTTGGTTTCCCTGTAAAGCTATTACCTGACTATAAAGGTCTTCGGGGTGATCCGTCCGACAACATACCCGGGATTCCCGGTATTGGCGAAAAGAGTGCCACGGAACTGATTCAAAAGTTTGGCTCTATTGAAGATATTTACAAGGAGCTGAAAAAGGATTCGTCTGTTTTTGAAAAGAGGGGTATAAAAAAAAGAGTCATTGAACTTCTTCGCGAGCACGAGGAAGAGGCACTTTTCTCAAAAGAACTCTCAACGATTAGGAAAGATGTGCCAATCGAGTTTGCTCTAAGGTCTCTCTGGAAGGAGAGTTTCAAGGCGGAGGAGGCCGATGCACTCTTTATGGAGCTTGGTTTTAAGGCTTTAAGGGCCAGGCTTGCTGGTTTTACCGATCAATTAGCTCCTCAAGCTTCTTTACTACCGGCGCCGACAAGCTCTTTAAGCGAAGAAGAACTTGAGGAAACGAAGGTTGCTCTTTGGTTACTAGACTCCAATCATACTAATCCGAGCGTCGAAGATATTCTTGCTCACGCAAACACTAGAGATCTAAAAGAGGCGAGAGAGAAAGTTCTTAGTCAAATAAAGAAAGATGACCTGACGGAAGTTTTTGAAAAAATTGAGATTCCGCTCCTTCCCATTCTGAAACGAGCATCACAGCATGGTATCTTGGTAGATAAAACTTTTTTTGAAAAGTTGGCTAAGGAGTACCATGCGGAACTTTCTAAAATAGAGTCGCGTATATGGAAGCTTGCGGGCAAGGAGTTCAACATCAACTCTCCCAAGCAACTCGGGGAGATAATTTTTAACACTCTCGCGATCAAGGGCAAGATTAAGAAAACTAAAACAGGTAACTTCTCCACCAAGGCAGGAGAGTTAGAGAAACTTTCAGGGTTCCATCCGATTATTGATGAGATACTTAATCACCGGGAGTATCAAAAACTCCTCTCTACTTATATTGACGCTATCCCAAAACTTCTTGACGAAAAGTCGAGGCTTCACACTACCTTCGTTCAAACTGGTACTACAACCGGCAGAATCTCATCTCAAAATCCAAATCTTCAAAACATTCCTATAAAAACTGAACTTGGCAGGAAGATAAGAACCGGTTTTGTGGCAAGCCCTGGCTTTAAGCTCTTGGCACTCGACTACTCACAGATAGATCTAAGAGTAGCGGCGCACCTATCGGGCGACTTGAAATTAATTTCTCTGTTTAAATCTGGAGAAGATATTCATACGGTCGTAGCTTCAGAAGTTTTTGGTGTTAGCCCCAAAGATGTGGACCGTGAGTTGCGTAGGCGAGCTAAGGTTATTAACTTTGGGATTATATACGGCATGGGGGCAAATGCACTTCGTTCTAATTTGGGTTCTACTCGTGAAGAGGCCGAGGAGTATTTAGAAAAATATTTTAAAACTTTCCCAGAGCTTGCTCAGTACCTGGAAGATATTAAGAAAAAAGCTCGTAAAGATGGTTTTACTTTGACGCATTTTGGAAGACGTCGCTACTTTTCTATGATAAAGTCGCCCTTGCCTTATATCCGCGCTGGTGCCGAAAGGATGGCTATGAACGCTCCTATTCAGGGCACAACGGCTGATATAATTAAGCTTGCTATGGTTAGGGCCGACAAAAGTCTCCAAAGAGCTGGTTTGGCAGATAAGGTGATACCATTGCTTCAGGTTCATGATGAGCTAGTTTACGAAGTAGAAGAAGGAGCGCTAAGTAAGGCCGCGGAACTTATAAAAGGAGAGATGGAAGGAGCCTTCATCAGTAAGATCCCCTTTACTGTAAACGTCAAGATAGGTGATAATTGGGGAGAGCTTTAAACAATAAAAACATAATAAATAAAAATATGAGTAACAGATCCATCGTTATTATTATCATCGTTGTCATACTTATTGCCTTGGGTATTTTATGGTTGGCGCCTTTTAGTAATCCGAGTGAAGAGCAAAACGATAACGCAAACGAAGAAAATGCGCCCGAAGTTGTGCGAGCCAATCACTTTTTTAAAGACGGTACTCACACCCTAGAGGGTACGATTACCCTGCCAACTCCATGCTATACACTCGAGACTAACGTAGACGTGAGTGCCGAGGCCATTACATCAGTAATTAACTTCGTAGCTACAGCAGGAAGTGGAGTTTGTACTCAAGTGATTGCTGAAAAGATCTTCAGCGTGAGCTTCGAGGCTGATGAGAATACTGACATTACGGCTCGCTATAACGGTAAGCCAATTAGATTCGACATTATCGAAGGAACAGAAGGCGGTATCGAGAAGCTATAGATGCTCCATTTCCTCTACGGCGAAGACCAAGAGGCGGCTCGGAAGAAGCTTAAGCCGAGTGACTTCTCTTTCGACTCGCTAAACTGGGATCCGGTTAAGTTTGAAGAGCTCATCTATGGTCGCGACCTTTTTGGGGCCAAGCAAAATGTTTTTCTGAATAAAGTTTTTGAGCTTCCAGAAGCCAAGGATTTTATTTTAGATAATCTAGAACAAATTGCTGGATCGGCCAATATCTTCACTTTTCTGGAAGTTACGCTGAACAAAACTGAACTATCAAAGGTTCAAAAGCACGCGGAAGAAGTCTTGGAATTTCCACTTCCCGCCAAAGGCGGGTCCGCCTCTGGCGGAAAAGATAACTTTAATGTTTTTGGAGTGACCGACGCCCTGGGAGAGCGAGATCGCAAGAAACTGTGGGTTTTGCTGCAAAAGGCATACCTCGCCGGTTTGGAAGGCGAGCAGATATTTTGGAGCCTGGCATGGGTAGTGAAATCAATTTCTATCGCTCAAAACTCTAAGTCAGTCCAAGAGTCAGGCCTTAAGCCATTCGTTTACCAAAAGTGCTCTAGGTTCGGCCGCAACTATACACCAAAAGAAGTCGCCAACTTATATGGCGACTTCTCTCGTATTTATCATGAATGCCGTAGGGGCAAGGACGAGTTTGACCTCGCCCTCGAGCGCTTGGCTCTCACGATCTAAGCAGCTTTCTCTTCTAGCTCCAAAATTTCGTTCTCTAGTTTGGCTATTGCTTCTTCGAATTTTTGCCGAACAACTTCGTCGTCCGAGCCATACTTTTTCTGCATCAGGCGTAGAGTTTCTATGTCTCCCCTTATCTCCTCTGTTTTTTCTTTTGCGTCTTCTTCCCCATCCTCAAGCGTGTCACCAAAACTTCCTTCAACCAAGTCTCCACCCTCCGGCTCTCTTTCAATGTCATTGCTCATATCTTTAATTTAATTTCTAACAGCCTTAATCTATCATATAAAATTCAAATAGACACAGTGCTAAAATATGTTACTATTTCTGGGTATTTTGCGCCCGTACCTGCCCGACTGACGTCCCTGCCAGAATGACTCTGTCAGGCTGGGTTCAGGCGGGGCTCAGTTTAAGCGGCTCTATGTACACAGTTTATGTTTTAAGAGATAGTATGGGGAGATTGTATAAGGGGCTAACCAATAACCTGCAACGTAGGTTGCAAGAACATAGAAGTGGTCAGACAAAGAGCACTAGTCATATGGGTGATCTGCGGGTTGTCTACACAGAAGAGTTCAAAGAGTTTGCGGTTGCCCGAAGTCGTGAGGTATATTTAAAAACTGCGGCAGGAAGAAGGTTCCTAAAGCAAGTCATGCGCCCGTAGCTCAGTCGGTAGAGCAGCTCCCTTTTAAGGAGACGGTCGTTGGTTCAATTCCAACCGGGCGCACAAATTGGGTTTTCCCTACAGTTAGCATTTTAGAGAAGGAGAAAGTGTAGTAAAATTTATATATGCATTCGAAAGGTAAGTACGGGACGACAATTTTTACTATCGCGCTCCTTTTGATTTTGACGGCTGTTTTTTATAGAGTGCCGGCACTGCTTGAGCCCGACAAAGTTTTCCTCACGATCTCAACGTTCCTCTTTACGATATTCACGGGGTTTTTCATTCAACGACAGGGGGCGCGCTACAGCAAGCTCCGCGAGACGGTTGCGGCTTTAGACGGCAAGTACAGCAACATCTATCGTGTTTCTGGCCACATTACTGCCAAACTCCAAATGGATATTGGAGAGATTATAATTGCCTACTACCAAAAAATTCTGCAAACCGAGCAGTGGGACTATCACTTTACTCACAAATCGAGCACTATAACTTCTATTCATCACTTACTCGATCGTGATGCCAGTGACGAAAAGCTCTCCAACATAAAAAACCAGTCTCTCGGGGCCATAATAAAGTGTTTGGGTGACGCTCAAGACCTCCGCAAGCAGATGGTGGCTCTGCGGGAAGAGAGGATTCCTCACTTCCAGTGGGTGCTGATCTACTTCTTTATGATAATTCTACTGGCCACAGTTGCTTCACTTGGGTCTTACGAGATGGTTTTCCCAGCAGTACTCAAGGCGGCATTTATCGTTTCGGTTGTTTCTGTGATCATTATCCTCCACAAACTCGACAACTTGAGTATGTTTGAGGGAGTAATTGGCGAACACTCTGCTAAGGACGTAATCGGTATTATCCGAGGCGACAAATAATGTCGGTTTTTCTCATTCTTTATAATATCCGTTCGGCCGAGAATGTCGGGGCGATTTTTAGAACAGCTGATGCTGTAGGCATAAACAAAATCTACCTAGTTGGGTATACACCCGCGCCTAAGGATCGGTTTGGTCGCCTACGCCAAGACATCGCCAAAGCAGCATTGGGTGCCGAAAAAACAGTTTCGTGGGAGCAAGTTAATGAGCCTCAACTTAGCAACCTGGTTGCTAAATTAAAAGCTGAAGGGGTTGAGGTAGTTGCTCTAGAGCAGTCGGAAGACTCGCTAGATTATAAAGAGTACAAACCAAAGACCGATTTCGCTCTCGTTATGGGCAACGAAGTAGGTGGTGTGCCGGTCGAGGTTTTAAACCAGTGCGATAAGGTTATCGAAATTCCAATGCGTGGTAGCAAGGAGTCTTTAAATGTTTCTGTCGCAGTAGGAGTGGCGCTCTATAGACTTTTAGATAGAGATTAGGTATGATATAGGTATGCGTTGTTTCTACCATCCTGATGATGAGGCGGTTGGCGTTTGTTCTGTGTGCGGCAAAGCGCTCTGTCGACGTTCTGCGGCAGATATTGAATGGGGACTCGCGTGTAAGGAGGGGGACTGTGCCAACATTATGAAGTTTCGCAGGGGGGAACGCGTTGGGAATTTTAAAGAAACAATGGAAGTCCTTAAAAACGCAGATCCTCGGAAATATCAGAAAATGAAAGCCAAACTCTGGGTGTTTAAGTTTTACTTGGTTATCCTCGGTCTTGTTGTGCTCGGTATTATTGTTTATATGATAAAACTTTACTATTCATAATAAAAAAACATGTGGTACCTACTTATTTTTGTTGTTCTTGTTGTAATCGTTACACTTTCGTTTCTTCGCCAGGTCAACCAATATGAACGTGGCGTCATTCTTACTATGGGTCGTTTCAGCGGCATGAAAAACCCTGGCTGGCGTCTTATCATCCCCGTATTCCAACGAATGACGAAAATAGACATTCGTCTCAAGGCAGTTAACGTTCCCGACCAGCGTGCAATCACCAAAGACAACATTTCGGTTAGCGTAAACGCTGTAATCTACTACAAAGTAAAAGATGCTTCGCAGGCTGTTCTTGAGGTTGAGGATTTTCAGTATGCTGTTTCCCAAATGGCCCAGACTACAATGAGAAATGTAGTAGGCCAAGTAGAGCTCGACGAGCTTCTTTCGAACCGTGAGAGCATATCAGAGAAGATAAAGAGCATTATTGATGGCGCCACCGTGTCGTGGGGAGTAACAGTACAGGATGTTGAACTCAAAGACATTGATCTTCCGACCGAGATGGAACGCACCATCGCTAAACAGGCTGAAGCGGAGCGTGAACGTCGCGCCGTAATCATTCAGTCCGAAGGCGAGGTGATTGCGGCCGCCAACATGGCAAAAGCCGCGGAAATTTTAAGTACGGCTCCGGGCGCACTTCACCTCCGTACGCTCCAGTCCATTAACGACGTGAGCTCCGATGCGTCGAACACTATCATCTTCACTATTCCACTAGAAATACTCCGTGCGTTTGAAAAGAAGGTCTAATTACTGGAGTTTAAACTCTTGATATCAAGTAGTTTGCCACTCTGGTCAAAAAGTTTGATCGTGTCGTTCTCTTCCCAAACTTCACTTTTACTATTTAAATAAAGTCGCCAGACGGGTAGATAAAAGTCTGGATCATTCTTGTGAACTTCAGTGCAGGCGTTGTAGTGAACGTAAGATCTTATAATTGCCTGGCAAGATGGAGCTATAGGTTCAGGGAAGTCGTAAAGTTTAGTTTCGCAGGCGGGAAGAGACCTCACGTACTGTTCACACTCTGGCAATAAACCAACTTCATGCCTAGCGATAGTGTCTCCTTGCGTCGGGCAACTATTTTCGAGGGCCGGATAGTAGTTTTGGAATTGGCCTAGATAGCCGGTGCACTTATTTTCTTGGAAGGAGACTCCAATTGGGGACTTACCTGTAGAAAGGACAACCAAGTTTTCTCCTTCTATTTTTATCTCACTAGTTTCGTTTACGGCTCCTTGGGCGGGCAGGTGGGCGGCTTTGGGGAACTCTATTTTTAAGCCCGCGTCATTTTCTAGATAAAAGTTTGAAAGTATTGCTGGGGTATTACTTATGGGGTTAAACTCTAGGACTATGTACTCGCGGCCTGGGTCTGTCTCGCTCGCATGGCTAATATCTATAAGCTTGGCGCCATCTCCTATGTTTCTCAAACTAAAAAATACTACTAGCCCTGAAAGTAGCATTATTGCAATGATAACTAAAATGTATTTTGTAAGTCTCCTCACTTGAATTGGTGGGTAGGGCAGAAGTGTGCGCTTCTACCACCCACAATTTTGCGCTCTATTGTCCCTCCATCATTTTTAGCACACTTTTCGCCTTTCTTTTGGTACACACTGTGATGATTTTGGAACTTTCCTCGATTACCATGAATATCTCGGTAGTCAGAAAGTGAGTCACCATTAAACCTTATTCCTTTTTGTAAAACTTGGCGCATACTTTTATAAAGCAAGGCAACTTTTGATTGGGAGATTTCTCCCGCCTTTGCTTCTGGGTGAATTCCGGCAAGCCACAGCATCTCGTCAGAGTAAATATTGCCAATCCCGGCGACTACCTCTTGGTTCATTAGCACTTGTTTAATCTTGCCGCGGGACTTCTTTCCCAATAGTTTCGCAAACCCAGGTCTAGTTACCGAGAGGGCATCTGGTCCTATGCTCTTCAGGTCTTTACAGGTTTTTACCTCGCCTTTCTCAAGTAGTTTAATTTTGCCAAACTTTCTGGCATCAGAGAAGGCTAAATGTTTGCCGCCCGATAGCGTAAAAACCAAATGAATAAAGCGGTTATAGGGATCGTCAAGTAATGGGCCGCTCTCGGATGCCGCAAATTTTCCCTTGCGCAGCTTGTACTTTCCGTAGAGTAAATGCCCCGTCATTTTCATATGTATCAAAATAGTCTGCCCACTACTTAAGTTCACCAAAATGTTTTTGCCGCACCTCACCGCGCCCACAATTTTTTTGTTGCGAACTCCCTTTTTAAACTTGGGGAATGAGGGTGTTTTTACTGATTTTGGCCAGTCACTCCACACATCTAAAATAGTTTTACCTTTGACCGTCTCGTTTAATCCATTAACGGTTGTTGTTACTTCGGGAAGTTCAGGCATTATGCCTATTGTATCGTGCCGGCAATCACTGTCACAAGGTTTTTTTCGTTGAGAGAGTTTTTTATAACTTCGTTTGTTGTCTTAAGAGAGATATTTTTTATTACTTCAGGGTAAAGGTCTATAAACTCTTTAGGTCGGCCATGCTCCACGTTGCTTATAAGAATTCTTGCAATCCCTCTGGTTGTTGAAAGAGCGACTTTATAACCACCAATCAGAGTCTGCTTCTTTTCGTTTAGCTCCTTTTGCGTTACGCCCGCCTTTATAAAGCGAATCATCTCTTTGCGAAGCGCTTGTACCCCTCGCTCTAAAAGTTCGGGTGCGAATGTTGCGGAGGCGTACCAGTAACCAGGGGTGTCGTTGCCAGTGCCAGAAAGTTGTGAATAGACGCCATAGGTCAGTCCCTGTTTATCTCGCACCTCTTGTATCAGGCGCGCAGTAAAACCACCTCCCAAAATAGCGTTTGCCAGAAGGAAAGGATAAAACTCATCTCCTTTATCGCCAAACGGTAGAGTCATACCAACTGCTACATCGGTACTAGTTTTATCAGGCATCTCGATACGAACCTCTTTTTGAGTTGGGATTTTACTCTTCTCTCCATTCGTAATTTTGAACTCTGTTTTACTTAAACCAGCAAAGTTTTTCTGCACTATCACAAGAGTGGTTGCTTCCTGCAAATCTCCGGCGACTACAATATTGAAGTTGTCAGTCCCTAACTTTTTGTGAAAACTTGTCAGATCTTCCACCGTCGTTTTTTCTATAAGCGCTATTTGCTCCTCTGAATTTATAGAGTAGTTGGGATGATCTGGGTTAAACATTGCCCGTGCCAAAGCTTCTGTTGCCCTTACTCTTGTGTCGGTGTTTCTCTCTTTTGCGTCTCCTATCATTCTATTTTTGATAACCTCAAGTTCGCTTGTGGGGAAGGTAGGGAAGCGAAGCATCTCTGCAATTAGTTCTATTGTAAGACCCAAGTCTTCCGATAGACATCGGGCGGAGAAGTGAAGGAAGAAACGTGACACACTCCAATCTATAGAAATTCCTCGGTCTTCTAAAAGATTGTGCAACTCAGTCTTTTCACGTTTTTTTGTTCCTTGGTCAAGCATTTCGGCTACAATTTCAGGGAGCATCCAATTCTTATTGGTTCCGTGATGACTTCCGCCGAGGAGGCTACCTTCTACGGTAACGATACGCTTCGCCCCTGTTTTTAGTGAGAAAAGTTTTAAGCCAGGAGTGATCTCACTCTCAACTATTCGGGACGATATAGAAGTTTTTAGCTCTTTTTTCATGCTTGGTTTTTGTGAATGAAGTACCCGGTCGTCATTTGTTCGGGAACAAAATATTGCTTAACTATTCTTTGTAACTCTTCGGGTTTTACTTTTTCGACCTTGTTCATGAATGTGGCAAAAAACGCCCAGTCTCCTAGGGCGATAGCCTCGTTTATGTAGCTTGCCAGAGCGTACGATCCATCGCGCGAAAAGGCGATCTCTGCCTCTAAGAGCTTCTTGGCTCGTCCAACGGCTTCGCTCGAAACCGAGCCCTTTAACCCTTCCAGGGTCTCCATGACTACGTTTTCAACCTCCTTGTGTTCTACTCCTGGGGCTAGGCTTGCGTAGACGATGAAGAGCCCTGGGTCACGAGTGGGGAAGGCTGTGGCCTGTATGCTTGTAGCCAAGCCTTTATCTATGAGTTTTCTGTACAACAGTGAACTTTTCCCTGAAGTAAGGAGAGACGAAAGTACTTGAAGGGCGTGAGTGTCTGGGTGCAGGGCTTGCGGTATCTTCCATGCAACCCCTACAGTGTCGGGTTCGATTGATCTAGATACTACCACATGGCGAGGCCCCGACTGCGCTGGCTCTACCGTATGAACATCAGGGATATTTTTTGCTCTTTGGTGCAAGCTAAAGTACTTCTTAATCCAAGAGAGCGCCTTTTTGGTGTCGAAGTCGCCGATAAGAGTTACTGTGGCGTTGTTAGGGTGATAAAAAGTGTTGTAAAACTTTTTTAACTGCTCTACGTTTGCGTTTTCGATGTCACTTCGCCAACCGATAGTGGAGTGATGATACGGGTGAGCTAGGTACGCAGTGGCCCATATTTCAGTATCAAGTAAGTTTGTCGGGTCGTTCTCTGCTCGTTCGAATTCGTTTCGCACCACGGTCATCTCTTTGGCCAAATCTTTCGCAGTAAAAGTCGCGTTCCTCATGCGGTCCGCTTCTATCTGTATCGAAAGTTCCAGATATTCGATCGGTACGGTTTCGTAGTAGTTCGTACGGTCCAGCCACGTGGTTGCGTTAAGTCGCGCTCCCAAGTTCTCGAGCGACCAGATGTTGTTCTTGGTTTTAGAGTTAAACTTTTTGGAACCCTTGAAAAGTAGGTGCTCAAGTATGTGGGTTGAGCCTGTGTGCCCAACGGCTTCGTTCCTAGACCCTACCCGATAGGTGACCATAAAGGTGGCCGTAGGCGAAGAATGGTCCTCCATCAGGAGAACCTGCAGATCGTTCTTCAGGAGCTTATACTCCCTAATACCGCCTATTTCCTTAACGAATTTAAACCCTGAAATTGATTTTGACATTGCGCATTCGATACTATCAGAAACCAGTGGTTTTATCGAGATGGGATATCTTTCTGGCGAATAAGAGATAACTTACTATACTTAACCAATGGTAGTCCGAGTACTTAAAGACTTTGGCATAAAATTTGTTGATATCGTTGCCGGCGTTGTTTTGGGTCTAGGTTTTTCGTGGTGGCCTAATTTACACGAGTCGTGGCAGTATATTGCGTTTGTGTTTGTATACTTAAATTTGATTGACTACTGGATAGACTACGCTCCTACACTTAGAAAGTTCCCACTTAAACGTGAAGTTGATGTCGTCATTCACACGCTCATTATGTTTGGTATGTTTGCGTTGGTTTACACCACCCAACTCACCACAGCACACTTTATGGGAGCCTTTATTTTATTTAGGGTTGCAGATCTAATGTGGCTCTTGCGCATAAAGCGTGAGTATCGGCCCGGCACTTCAGACTCCAAGTTTATACATGCCTGGATAAGCTGTGGCATGGTTGAGCTTGTATTTTCTATTGTTATATTGATAACTTCTCTTACGACTTCAGCTTTCAGTCCTCTGGGGCTACTAATAGTGTTTATTTTTCTACGTTTACTTTCTCGCTTGTATGCGAGCTGGGCATACAAAAGCACCTACTTTTCCTAGCATTTGTCCCACTTGTTATTTTAAGGCGACCGCTTTAAAATAACCCAATAATATATGAAGAAGCAGAAAAGAAGGTCAGTTAAGAAGCTGGGGTCATTACAGAAGAAAGTCCTCCTTTTGCTTCTGGGTGGAGTACTACTGGGTATGCAACGAAACTCCAGAAGTTACTTTAAGGTTATTAAGGGAGTTAAAGAAGCCTGGAAAGACATAGATAAAAGGAGTTTGGATAATGCGATAAAAGAACTTTATGAGTCAAAACTAGTTTCTGCTAAAGAAAATAAGGGTGGAACAACAACTCTGATTTTGTCCGAAAAGGGGAGGCAGAAAGCTATAACTTTGGATATTTCAAATCTGCAGATAAAAGAGCCAATTAAGTGGGACGGGAACTGGCGGGTAGTTCTGTTTGATATTCCGGAGTATTTAAGGAAGGTTCGTGATACTTTGCGGAATCATTTGCTGGATATGGGCTTTGTAGAATACCAGAAGTCTGTTTTTGTGCATCCTTACCCATGCCAGAATGAAATTGATTTTCTAATCGAAACATACGAGATCAGACGCTTTGTAAGGTTCATGGTCTCAAGCTCTTTTGACGACGAGTTAAAGTTTCGCCGCCATTTTAAATTATCAGTCAAATAGCCAACGTTATTTTAAAGCGGTCGCCTTAAAATAACGAGATTATTCTTAGGAGTGGTTTTTTGAAAGGAGGCGGAGGGCTTCCTTAACTCGGTCGTTGGTTTGAGTTAGTTCTTGTGGGATATGAGAAAGTACCTTTCTCGCTTCGTGTCTATCATAACCGAGTGACTTAAGCGCCTCCAATACATCAAGATCACCCTTCATTTCGGGGTACTCTTCGGCGGAACCAAGCTTATCCCTAAGTTCAAGTACTACTTTTTCCGCAGTTTTCTTCCCTATGCCAGAAACTTTGGTCATGTAAGAAACGTCTCCCGCTCCGATCGCTCTTCGGAGGGTTACAAGTGGTGCAACCGACATTATCGACAAAGCACTCTTTGGCCCAACTCCCGGCACCTTAAGAAGAAGTTCAAAAAACTCCAGCTCCTCTTTTTTGAAAAACCCAAACAGTTCTTGCGACTCTTCTCTGATGGCATGGTAGGTCCACAGGCTTATTTCCCCCGCGGCGCGCTTGGCTTCCGAGAGGGCTTCAGGTGTCACAAAGACTCGATAGCCCAAACTTCCCGCAGAAATTATCAAATGTGAGGTTGATGAGGAGTCTAATGTTCCTCGAATCTTGGCGATCATACAGCCATGATACCAAATGGGAGACTGGTTGCCGAGGGAGATAATATCTGGTAGTATCCGCTCTATGCCAATTACGTCATCGGCCAAGAAAGCCAAAAGAAGCTCCCTTAAGAAAAAAGTTTTTAACGACAGAAGGAGAAGGGCTCTTCGTGATTCAGTCAAAAATTTAAGAAAGCTTATTTCAGACTCAAAGTTTGATGAGGCCAAAGCTCTGCTACCTGCTACTTATCAGGCTATTGATAAGGCGGCCAAAAGAGGTGTAATTAAGGGGAATGCGGCTAGGAGGAAGAAGTCTCGCTTATCTCGGTTGGTTGTAGGGGCCAAATAGCCGCGTCACGGATAGGTCCTTTTCTCGTTCATAAACCATGGCAGATTCGAAGCATATTCACAACTTAGTGGATCGGGCGAGGGAAGGCGACGAGTCCGCTTTCGGTATATTGTATGAAGAGTACTTTGCTCCCATATATCGTTTCGTCTACTTTCAGGTAAGGCACAAAGAGACCGCCGAAGACTTAACCCAATCGGTCTTCCTGAAGGCCATGGAAGCAGTCCCTTCATATGAAGACAAGGGGGTTCCTTTCGTCGCCTGGCTATACCGGATTGCTCGAAATGCAGTGATAGATCATTGGAAAAAGAAGCGCGAGGTATTGGTAGAGAGTCCAGAGATAACTTTTGAAGGTATCCTCGACCTCGAACCTCGCCCCGATGAAAAGATGGGGCAAAAGATTAGGGGAGATTATGTGCGGGAACTTCTCTTAGATCTTTCAGAAGACCAGCGCGAGATCGTAATTCTTTGTTTCGTAGAGGAGCTCTCTTACGCAGAGACCTCGAAAATTACGGGCAAGAGCGAAGAGGCCATCAGAGCGCTAAAGCATCGAGCTCTTAAAGCTCTTCGCGCAAAGTTTGATGATTCGTATTTATAAATACTATGGACGAAAAAGATATAAAAATTCAAAAAGTTTTACAAACTCTTAAAAAAGAGGTTATTCCACCAGCTCACTTGCTTAAATCACTACTTGAGAGAGAAGTCACAATCAGTAAGGAGGCTCGTTATGAAAAAGCGAATGTCTCTCGGATCTTTGGCATGAACGACTGGAAGAACCTGATTTTCCGAACCTCTTTGGCACTAGCGGCCCTCGTCATCTTTATAGGCGGCGCTACTGAACTTGGGTTTCGGTCAGATAAGTTCTTAGGTGAAGCAGTACTTGTCCTTGAGGCAGAAGCTTCGTCGATCGAGTATGATTTGGATGAGGAGTCTCTCTCGAGCGATGTAGAGACATTGGAGATAGAGCTTGACATGATAGACGAATCTTTACAAAATAACAGTTAAAATTAGAAAAAATAATATTATGAAAAGAAAACTACTTACATTAGTTACAGGGATGAGCTTAGCGGCACTTTTGTTTGCTCCTGCTTACTCTGTCATGGCGCAAGAGAATCCTTCTGCCGACAAAAAAGCAGAAGCTCTCGAAAGGCGTGAAGAGCAACGTGCTAACATCGCAGAAAAGAGAGAAGAAAAGCAGGACGCTCGCGAGGAGAAGCGCGCAGACTTGATCGAAAAATTCTCTGATCGCTCGACCACAGTATTTACCCGCATTCTCGACAGAATGGAAGCTTTGGCTGATAAGGTAGAAGCCAGAATCGAGCGAATCGAAGATGTTAAAGATATCGAACTTACCGACGCAAAATCAAAGCTTGCAGATGCGCGCGAAGATATGGAAGATGCTAGAGACCAAGTTGAATCGTTAAGTGGTGAGGTAAACAACATTCTCAACGAGGCCGACAATACTAAAGATGCGTTTAAAGAGGCCCGAGCAGAAATCGCTGAAACTCGTGCAGTAGTTAAATTAGCACATAAAGCTCTGGTTGAATCGATCAAGTCAATCAAGGTTGGATTGGGATTGGAAGAGTAGTTAAACCAAAAAGATAAAACAAAAAAGCCCGCTGTTTAGCGGACTTTTTTGTTTTATTGTGTTAATCTCTAGCCACCAAAGCTCCCGTCGTTGAATGGATAAGACACTTCCCTGCGAAGGAAGAAATCCAGGTTCGATTCCTGGCGGGAGCACCAAATGACTTTTGCGGAACTTAAAGAAGGCGATTTTTTTGACCCTCGATTCATCAATGAAAATGTAGCTTTTACCCAAAGTCAGTTTTATGGCGAGTGGCATAAAGCTTTGGGCCGAAAGGTACGCAGGTTTCTTATTAAAGAAGGCGAGCGGCCGTCTTTATTTGCTCAAGTTATAAAGTTTAGCTTGCCGTTTGGTAAAAGTTTTCTGTACACACCATATGGGCCTGTTGTTGAGGGGGAACCTAGTGCCGAGCTTATCAAATTTGCAAAAGAAAGTTTCAACCGTGTAGTTCGGGAAGAGAAGTCTATTTTTATGCGCTTCGATAGCTCTTTTGCTTTAGGTCGCAAAGTTTCGGGAGTAGGCGCTTCGGGCTACTTTCAGCCGCGGGAGGAGTGGTTGTTAGATTTAGACAAGTCAGAAGAAGAGACCTTAACTATGATGGAAAAAGATCATCGCTATAGTATCCGCACTGGTGAAAAAAAAGGTGTCGAAGTTATCTTTATAGACAAAGTTTCAGAGTACTTCGATAAGTTTTATTTGTTACTTTCCGAGACTGGAAAGCGCAACAAGTTTGGTCTTTTGCCAAAGAGTTATTACAAGGCTATTTTTGATAGTCTTGAAAAGAACCAGAACGGCTTTTTGGCCATTGCTAGTTTTGAAGAGGAGGTGTTGGCAATGAACTTGATAATTACTCACGGCGACTCGGCCCACTACTTACTTGGAAGTTCGGCTTCCAAGTTGCGGGAGAAGATGCCTACGTACTTACTGCAGTGGGCGACGATCAAACACCTTAAAGAAAAAGGGATTAAAAAATACAACTTAGGGGGAGTTGATGTTTGGGAGAGTTTAGCTAAGTACAAAAAGGGTTTTGGTGGCCATACCTTAAACCACGGGGGTATGTACGACTTAGTGGGGGAGCCCTTGTGGTACTTTTTGTACAAAATGCGTAAAATGCTAAATAAAAGATAATAAGGCGATGAAGCGACTTTTAAAAAGATTTGTTCCCAAGGAAGTTTTCTCTCTCTATCACCTTGCTCTTGCGATTCTAGGTACTGTTATTTATGGTCTACCAGGCAGGAAGATGGTGGTGATAGGGGTAACTGGAACCAAAGGTAAAACTTCTGCCGCGAACTTTATTTGGGCAGCACTCCAGTCGAGCGGTTTTAAAACAGGCATAATAACTACAGCTAACATTAGGATTGGTGACAAAGAGGTGCTCAACAAGTACCACATGACCATGCCAGGGCGGTTCGTGATTCAGCGGCTACTTTCGGATATGGTGAAGGCCGGTTGTACGCATGTAGTGGTGGAGACGACATCGGAAGGTATAAAGCAGTTTAGGCACATTGGCGTCTTCTACGATATTGCTGTGTTTACCAACCTAACTCCCGAGCATTTGGACTCTCATGGCGGAAGTTTTGAAGAGTATAAGAGAATGAAGGGCAAACTTTTCGCCAGCTTGAACTCTGGTACTAGGAAAAATATTTTAGGGCAAACAGTTGAGAAGGTGAGCATCGTAAACTCCGATAGTGAGTACGCGGAGTTCTTCCTGTCATTTCCTGCAGACCGCAAGATTACATATGGATTTGAGTCGTCTGCCGAGTTTCAAGCTTCACAAGTGAGGGAGGAGGAGAGCAAGGTGTCATTTGAACTTGGTAGCGAGAAGTACGAAATCAATATTGCCGGAGAGTTTAACGTTTTAAACGCCCTGCCAGCAGTTGTGATCGCCAAACTTTTTGACGCAGAGAGAGATGACATTCAAAAGGGCTTTGATGAGCTTGCGGTCATCCCCGGTCGCATGGAGTTTATAAACGAAGGACAGGCGTTCAAAGTAGTCGTCGACTACGCTCACGAAAAAGAGAGTATGGGCAAGTTGCTTAAGATCGGCAGAAAACTTGCTGGCGAAAAAGGGAAGCTTATGGTTCTTCTCGGGGCCGAAGGTGGTGGGCGAGACAAGAGAAAAAGGTTTGAAATGGGAGAACTGGCAGGTGTCCTTGCTGATTTTGTGGTGGTTTCAAGTGTGGACCCTTACGACGACGACCCCATGAAAATTGCAGACGACATTGCCAATGCCGCCAAAGAAAAAGGCAAAACTTTAAATAAAGATTTGTTTGTTGTATTAGATAGACGTGAGGGAGTAAAAAAAGCTCTAGGTTTGGCTAAAGCAGGGGACGTTGTTTTGATAACCGGCAAAGGCGCCGAGCAGTCTATTATCGAGCGTGGTGTTCGTACCCCCTGGGACGACAGAGCCGTAACCAGAGAAGAGCTCAAAAAACTCTAAAACTGGAAGAAGTGGACGAGGGATTCGGTGAAAGTCGGCGGGTGGTAGTCTTCGTCTAGGTAGTTAAGGAGCATGTCGCGCAAGTCGTCGGTATTTAGATCGTGAGGGATTGGGACGCGAATGTGTGGGAGGATGTTTCGTTCTTTTGAAAGTATGGTCAGCACTGGGTAGCCTCGCTCATCGTCGATCCAAAAAGAGTCGAGCGTTGGGTAGGGGAAGAACTCTTTGTTTACCCGCACTCCTTTCCTGCTGATATCTACCATAAGCAGGTCAGGCTCTTTGTGGCCATAAAGAATAATCGAAAATGTGGCGATGACTATAAAAACGCCGAACAGGATGTTCCCTAAAACAAACGCCGCTATTGCTATCGCTCCACCAAGGATTCCGACAACCCAAGACCAGTCCAAACTTTTGGGCCGAGGTTCGTGTTCTAAGATTTCCCATGCGAATAAAACTTCAGCTTGCATAGTTTAGGGCCTGATTTCTTTACATTCGGGGGCGCTGTATTCGTAGCAGTAAGTTAAAACGTAGCTGTTGTTCCCATTTTCTGGGACGTACTGGTAAGTGTTGTTACCTTGATTGAGAGGGTCAATCGGGAGGATTGGTATATACGTGGGGGCTAGTTGGTCGAGAGTGTCTGGGAAGCGGCCGTCGTAATCGGTGGCGTAAATTCCCAGTGCGGTTCTAAGTTCATGAGTATCACGGTCACGCCTGGCGTCACGGCTCTGTTGTCGCGCTCCAGACATAAAGGCCAGAACAATCGTGGCGATGATTCCTATGATTACAATGACTACAAGTAGTTCTAATAACGAGAACCCTTTTTGATATTTTCTGAACATCAAAACCATTTTACCACGCCTAACTGCTTATTTTGTTGTTGCAGTGGATATGTTAAACGTTGCGGAGGGGGTGAGATTCGAACTCACGGTCCCCTTTCGGAGACGACAGTTTTCAGGACTGTTCCATTAGACCACTCTGGCACCCCTCCTCGATAAGCGAGATACTAACACATTTTAACGAGGTTTATAAACCACCTTTTATTTTTCTAGGTCAAGTATTTCGTCTATGCGAATTTGGGAAACGAACTCTGGAACGTGGGAGACAAGGATCATCGCTCCCTGGTAGGCCGAAAGAGCCTTGGCGATAACAGGAATGTGGCGGAAGTTAATATGATTTGTGGGTTCGTCCAAAATGAGGAGGCCCGGGCGCTCGAGAACTAGGCGAGCGAAAGCCACGAGGCCCTTCTGCCCCTCTGATAGACTGCCGATCTTGGTATGGATAACATCGGCTGTAATGAGGAAGCCCGCGGCCGTGGCGCGTATATGTTCCTCCCCCTGTTTATTGGTGGCATTCATGAGAGACTCGTACACCGTCTGGTTGAAATCAAGGGTAGAGAAATCTTGGCGATAGTAGCCGACCTTTACTCCCGGGGCGACGACAGAGCCCTTAGTCATACCTGTTGCAATTGATTCGAGGAGAGTGCTCTTGCCGATACCGTTTGGTCCACGCAAGAGAAGATGGTTGTTTCTTTTCAAAACTACTTTTGCCTTGCGGTTCACTACTTTGTGATTCTTGAGCATAGTAAATGAGTCGATGCGGATGATCTCGCCCACGATATCTTCCTGCACTGGGATGGTAAATGGGCGGATGGTTTTATCTTCTTTGCGTATATCAACCCTCTCCTCTTCTAGGTCGGCGGCTACTTGGCGCATGCGCTTGGCCACCACGCGCATTTGGCCACCCTTGTTTGCAAAGAAGTTTGCCTTGTCTTTCTTGTCCTGGATCTCTTTGGTCAACCGGGCATTCTTGGAGTTCTCTTTTTCGATCCGGATCGATATTTCCTTTACCATGTCGTAGTAGTTGCCGAGGTACTGCTCGATTTTCCTGGTGTGGACGTCGAGATAGAGCACGCCTTCAGTAAAGGCGTTCAAGAATTCCGAATCGTGAGAAATGACGAGAACAGTTTTCTTGTACTCTTTGAGGAACTTTGTAAGGTGCTCGATGCCGGCGTGGTCTAGGTTGTTTGTTGGTTCGTCGAGAAGCAGTAGATCAGGTTCCCCAATGAGTGCAGAGGCGAGGAGGAGGCGTGCCTGTTGACCCCCCGAAAACGTCTTCATGATTCTGTCGTGGATTTTCTCGTGGCCGACGAGGTTTACCACCTCGAGTACGTCGTCAATTCTTGGGTCAATATCGTACACCGGCGTTTTGAAGCACCCTCGAAAAAAGTCACGAACGGTAAGGGTAAGCTCGTCGCGAGGAATCACCTGGCGGGCAGCAGCGATCGTCACGCCGTGTACGCGATTAATACTGCCATCTTCTGGTTTCTGCGTTCCTTGGATGAGACCGAAGATGGTGCTCTTGCCAGCACCGTTTTGGCCCATGATTGCAACCTTGGCTCCTCGGCGTACACCAAAAGTAACTTCGTCCAAGATGGGCTTGTTGTGGCCGTACTCGAACGACACCTCTTCGAACCGAACAATTGTCTCCTCTTTAGCCATGAGGGACTAGAGTAGCGTAGAAAGCTTCAGCCTGCCACCCACTGGGGATGAACTTTATACATCCATTAATTCCTGTATACTTTTATCAAGATCGTTATGACATCATCAAAGTTTTCAATTGTCGCGTTTGTTATAAGTGTTTTGTTTCTGATATTTGCCATCATGGTCTCTGTTTCTACGCTCGTATCAGACAGCACCCAGTTTGCCCAAGTTTTATTTGGAGTGCTTGTTATTTTTTCACTGCTTGATTTTCCTCCATTTGGTTTTGCCTCCCAAATTATAGGGGTTCCCGTGCTTTTCCCTTTACTTAGCATAATCTTCGCCTGCGTCGGACTTCGCAAAAAAGAGAGTAAAAGCTACCTAGCAACATCCAGTCTTGTTATCACGGCCGTCGGCATCGTAGTATTTTTAGTACAGCGATATGTATAAAAATTCGTTCAAGCCTCTAGATTAAATTTGGCCGCCTTGCCGCCAAGAGCTAGCGCTGTTCGAAAACCATCACCCATGCTAGCCCCGTTTTCTCAAGATGAATGAGCACAGACATGTTGAACAGAGCAAGACGCAATAGGGAAAACAGTTGAGCGATCTGGAGTTTGAACACTCGAACATGGGAACTAAGTTTCTGTTTGATATTGCCAAAGAGACCTTCAATCAACGTGCGACGATTATATAATCTGGGGTTGGCCACGTTTTTCCTCGACAACATGCGCAGTGGATCACGTACGGCCATACGACTACTCTCTTTGATAGCGATGACTGGTCGACACTTCTTTTTCTTGATGAGCTCGAGCAGACGGATACAGTCAAAACCCTTGTCGCCTAGAATGTACGAACCTGGAGCAGGCTGCAGTCTTTTGAGCAGAGGCTCGGCCAACTTGATCTCGGAAGCATACGGCCGACCGGCTGTGGCCGATATGGCAAATCTTTTCTTGCCGAATACGCCCACCAGAGCCAATATTTTGGCGTGAGGCCCTGATCTTCTTGATCTCCGTACCTCGATGGAAAGACATGGGGTATGCATCATGAAAGCTGAAGCCAGTACCATCAACAATGAAAAAACGCACCTTCTGGTGCGCTTTGCTTGCAATCTTTTGTCCCAGAAACTCAATGAATCCTTGGGCATCTCTGGGCGGTATCTTGGAAAGCCTATAGTGGTAGCTCGAGAGGGCCGGAATGTCTGGGAAGTAGTCCTCACAGAACTCGAGAGCCTCACGATACGAGAACTGGTGCAGGTTTTGGATAGAGGCGATGGAGAGGATGAGGGCATCCTCGAAGATACGTGGCCTCCCACCCTCCGGATTGTCCCTGGCAGGAGAACGGGTGGAAAGATATTCAACTGCTAATTCGTGAATACGCTTGGGCTTAATTGATGTTCTTCTCATACCCTAATTGTATCAAGGAATGAGAGGGTTTTCGAACAGCGCTATAAAAGCTTGACATTTACATGAAAAAGGAGTATAATTGAGGCAGTTTTTTGAACCCTGAAAATTAGAGAGAAATCTGGTTCCCGCCAGAGGCGGGCAAGTTTGCCATAGCAGAAAGGGGCCTAATTTTAAGCCTTTCTCCGCTGTGGCAAATACGCCTAGGCCTCTTAGCTCGCGAGCAGCGAGAAACTTTCTGGCTTTAAGTCGGTAAAGAGGAAATATGAAGTACGATAGCAGAACCTTTGGGCACGCTGAAGCAATCTTCAACATTCTCGGAGGAGACGAAGCTGTCGGACGAATCCTCCGCGGCGAGCTCGAGGTCAAGGTGACCGAGAAGGTCGTCGTTCCGTCGCCTCCCATCCTCGCGCTCTTCGCCACCTTCGAGCTCCCGGCCCGCGCCGAGAAGCTCGTGGTGGCCGACGAGTTCGTGGTAGGCAAGCATGGGATCAAGTACGTTGATCCGAGCTTCACCAGAGCATTCGGCAACCTCACCGAGGAGCCGAGCGAAGGCGGCACGTTCGCCTCCAGCACGCTCTCCCGCGCAGCCTCGGTCGCCGAGATGTCGCAGGAGCGTGGCTCGAAAGCCACCACCATGCTCGGCGATGCCCTCGCCCAGATGGACAAGCAGTCGCAGGGACAGGAGGGGCCTCTCCTCATGAACGGCTGGGCCAACATCTTCGAGTGCAAGGACGCGGCTGGCAACTCTTTCGCGGTCCTCGTGTTCTGGTCCGCCGACCGTGGCGGCTGGGTCGTCTACTGCTACGGCGTCGCGATCAGGGGGTACGACGGCCGCCGCTTCTTCCCTCGCAACTAGTCACTTGGGTTTCTGGACACTGGGCGCTTTGTCGCTTGGTTCCTTTGACCCTTCACCGACCCCGGTTCGAGCTTCAAGCTCGCCGGGGTCGTCGTAATTTTATATTGATTTTGTATTTAAGTTTTCTATAATAATGTTAAGCTCGACTGCTCGATGGTTACGACTTGTGATATATTACTTATATGTTAAGTGAACGCACATACACAATTGAAACAGAACAAGAAACCGATGGCAGATGGCTTGCCGAGATTTTAGAATTACCCGGGGTTATGGCTTATGGCGAAAGTGTTGAACAAGCACAGGCCAGTGCCGAGGCTTTAGCATTTCGAGTGCTTGCAGAAGAGATAGATTCAAATAAAGGGATGAGTTTCTCAAAAATCGCTTTTTCTCGTACATGAGCAAATGGCCAAGTGTCAAAGCTAGTAAAATATTTCGTGCTCTAATTTCATCAGGCTGGGAAATCAAAAGACATGGTGGCGGTTCACATCTCATTCTTGCAAGGGATGGTTATGCAGATTACGTATGGGCGTTTAGAAATAGCGAGGAGATAGGACCAAAAATGCTGGCACGAATCGCTAAACACACCGGCATAAAACCAGAAGATTTGTAGTTTTTCAAATTGGGGGCTTATATGCAAAGTTACCCAAACTAAAAAATTTGATATTGGGGGTGATTTCGGATAATCTGTTAAGTAATGAATGAAAACAAGATTACTCTTCCTATAGCTATAGTTATCGCCGGTGCCTTGATCGCTGGCGCTATTTTGATTACACGAGTGGGTTCAGGACCAGTGGTAGCAAATGGAGAGAAACCAAAACTTGGAATAGAACTTTATACCAAACTAGCCAAGGACCTAAAAATCAAAGAAAAAGCTTTTAACGACTGTTTACTATTAGACGAAGTTAACCAAAAAGTTACAGATCAGTTTAACGAGGCGGTGGCGATAGGTGGCAGGGGTACCCCATACACAATCATTATCGCTCCGAATGGAACTCGCGCAGTAATAAGTGGCGCGCTACCTTACGAAACTGTTAAGGCTTCTATCGATAAGGCAATTGCCGGCACGCTGGAGGCAGGGCCGGCAGAACTTTCTAAAATGCTAGCAGTTAGTGACACTGACCATGCAATAGGAGGGAGTGGCGAAATTACCTTGGTTGAGTACTCAGACTTCCAATGTCCATTTTGTGCTCGTTTCGACCCTACGGTAAAGAGAGCTCTTTTAGAATACCCAACCCTAAAGTTAGTTTACAGACATTTTCCACTATCTAACCTTCATCCCGAAGCTAAGCCTGCGGCCATAGCGTCGGAGTGCGTAGCAAGACTTGCCGGCAACGATGCCTTCTGGAAGTTTGCCGATAGTTTGTTTGCTTCTCAATGAAGTGAGATATCTAGGCATAGACTATGGAGAAAAACGAATTGGGGTTGCAATTTCCGATGAAGGGGGCAGTCTTGCCTTTCCGTACAAAACCGTTCCTAATACCGTGAAGAAAGTAGAGGTTATTGAAAAAGTTTGCCGAAAAGAAAATATCGAGCATATTGTAATTGGTGAGTCATTGACCTATAAAGGAGAGCCGAACGTTATAATGGAAGAAATAAAAAAGTTTGCTGATATAATCTCAGAGAAGGTTCAGGTTCCCGTCAGCTTCCACCCGGAGATTTTGACAACTCAAGAAGCAAGGAGGTATGCCCCTTCGATCTATACTAAAGTTGATAAAGAGGCCGCGGCAATAATTTTACAGAGCTACCTAGATATGCATAAAAGAAAATGAGCGGATTCATAGACATCATTACTACTTTGGGGTATGTCGGTATTATCGCCGTTATTTTTGCCGAGTCGGGTTTGCTTTTCGGTTTTATTTTCCCGGGTGATTCACTTCTTTTTGCTGTTGGCCTTCTTGCTTCACAGGGGCACTTTAATATCTGGATTTTGGCTGTTGGATGTTTCTTGGCTGCGGTTGCAGGAGACAGCTTTGGCTACTGGTTTGGCCGTAGGCTGGGGCCACGTATTTTTACCAAAGAGGACTCATTCTTCTTCCATAAGAGGCACATAGAAAAAACTGCTAAATTTTACGAAAGGTATGGCAAAAAAACAGTTTTACTTGCCAGAGTTATGCCAATTGTTAGAACCTTCGCTCCCATCTTCGCCGGGGTTGGCAAAATGCCATATAAAGTTTTTTTCTTTTATAACGTTATGGGAGGTTTCATTTGGACATTCGGTTTTCTCTTTCTGGCCTACTTTCTTGGTTCGACGGTGCCAGCTGTATCCGAGTACTTGAAATGGATAATTTTAGGTATAGTCCTAACTTCCTTTATCCCAGTTCTTATTGAATATCGGCAAGACAGGAAATAGCCAAGAGGCTATAATAGCCTTATGCTTCTGCGCTCTCTACTAGAGATTTTTCCTGTACCAGAATATATTTCAATGCCCGCTTGTGGTCTTGATATATCGGATCGATCAATAAAGTTTGTCGAGATAACTCCGGGCCAGGGCATGCGACGCTTTGGAGAAAGTGATATTCCACCGGGTTTAATTAAATCAGGGGCTATTACAAACGAGCAGGCGCTTACAGAAGTCTTCAAAAAATTTAGATCAGACAACAAGCTTTTGAACGTTGTGGCTTCTCTGCCAGAGGAGAAGGCTTTTGTAGTGAGAATTAGCCTGCCTAGGGTAGAAAAAAGTGAACTTCGGGAAGCCATCGAGTTGCACCTGGAAGAGTACGTGCCGTTTCCTGCTTCTAGTGTTGTTTTTGACTACGATGTCGTTAGCGAAAACGAGGCTAACTTTGAAGTTGTTATTTCCGCCTTGGAAAAAACAACAGTTGGTTCTTATTTAGACGTTCTAAAAGCGAGTGGCTTTGTCCCACTTGCTTTTGAAATTGAAGCACAGGCCTTAGCTAGGGCCTTAGTTCCGCAGTATGCCAAGGAGACATTTTTTGTTGTTGACTTTGGTCGATCGCGAACCGGTTTTGCAATTGTCGAGAGAAACTCCATACAGTTTAGCTCCACAGTTTCAATTGGCGGTGACTCTATAGTGTCGGCAATCATTGACCGCTTTAAAGTTAAGGAAGATGTTGCCAGAGAGATGAAGGAAAAAAGAGGCTTAAGACGTGGCATTGATGCCGAGCTCTTTTTTGCAATCACCCCCACGGTATCTGTTCTTAGAGACGAAATAGTTAAGCACGAGAGCTTTTGGAATGGCCACAAAGAAGAAGGTGGCAAGAAACACGGAGAGATTGACCAGATCATTCTTACGGGGGGTGATGCCAACATCCCAGGCCTTGCCGACTACTTAGCTAGTGGTTCCGATACACCCTTCGTCCTTGGGAATCCTTGGACTAATGTTATAAACTTCGAGCATACGATCCCGGGGATCCCACTTAACCAGTCCCTTCGTTATGCGACGGCCATAGGCCTTGCTCTTAGGAGAACTAAAGTAACCATAAGTTAGAATGGCTAACGTACTCCCACAAGAAGAAAAGGCAACCCTCTATAAAGCTTACCAGCGAAGGGTTTTGGTTTTGTCTTTGGGTCTGCTTTCAGCTTTAGTCTTAGCATCGATTGTTATGCTTATCCCTTCCCTCGTTATTTTTTCGGTCAAAAAAGAGACAGTTACTAAGCAACTCGAGTTTTTAAAACAAAGCGAGCAAGTTAAAGTTACCGGCGATGCCATTGAGGAGATAAAACTAACTCGCGAGCGAGTAAAGCTACTTTCAGCAGATAAAACTATCCCGATGTCGGTTCGCTTGAATGAAGTAATCTCTAAACGTCCTGCAGGAATTTTTGTAGACTCTATTATTATTCCATCTCCATTACTTATTGAAATACGTGGGGAGGCTAAGACAAGGGAAGACATGCTTTCGTTCGTTAAACTCCTTGAAGAAAGTTCGTATGTAGAAAAAGTTGATTCACCCATATCTAACCTAATAAACAGTCAGGACGGGCAGTTTCTTGTTCGTATTAGTACAAAAACAGAAATATGAACCCACTCTCTAAAACCCTAGTCGTCACGGCTCTCCTTGTCCTTGTTCTTGTTGGTGCGTGGGTTTTTATATTTAGCCGCTTACTTCTTATGAAACACGCTTATGTGGAAGAGACCAAACTCTTGCTGGAAGAACGCAACAAAGAGCTTAGTTATCTTTCAATCCAGAACATACTTCGAGAGACAGAAGAAGAGAGGGCGTATCTTGGAAGCCTTTTTGTTACTGAAGACACCGTCGTTTCGTTTTTAGAAAAGTTGGAAGAGACAGGTAGAGTAAGTGGAGTAGTGCTAGAGCTAAATTCGGTTAAACCAAACGATTCAACGCTCGATTTCTTTTTCCAGGTGTCTGGATCGTTTAAAGATATTTACGCTTTTGTAAAGTTAGCCGAGCTTCTGCCATACAAAATTGTGGTCGACAAGTTGGACGTAAAGAAAGCAGACGGCTTTATTGATGCCATGCCTTTATGGACTGGCACGATGACTATTTCGCTTAAAAGTTTTGTGACAAATAAAGAAAACATAGAAAATGCAAATAAAAATTCCTAAATTTCACTTTGACAGAGATCCGTATGCGTATGAGCCCGAGCCCGGGCGAGCGTGGGGGATATTGCTTTTGGTTTTTCTCTTACTTCTTATCTTATTAGGGCTCATGAGTTTTTATATATACAGATCGCTTGAGAGCGCCGCACTAAGTGAGCAAGATAGAATAGTTCCGGCCAGCCAAACGATAGACAAAGACGAACTCAAAAAAGTAACTGACTTCTATGCTTCAAAAAAAGTAGAGTTTGAAACTTTTGTATCTAGCCCCTCAAATATCTCCGACCCTTCGATCTAATTGTGTCCCCACCAGGAGTCGAACCTGGATCAACGCCTTAGAAGAGCGTTGCTTTATCCATTAAGCTATGGGGACTTTGTCCTGCCATAAAATTTACCATACATTCCTCCCTCGTGGTATGTTTTCCTTCTGTGGCAGTTTGCGCAGCGGATCTCACATTTTTGGATTTCTTTGGCTATTGATTTCCATGAATAGTGCCCAGATAACATTTTAGACACTTGTTTGAATTTTTTCGGTCTCTCGGTGTGATCAAACTCTAAAACAATAGGGTCATTTTCTCCGCAGTCTGCGCACTTATTTTTCGACAAAAAAGCAAAAAGTTCTTCCCGAACTCTTACCCGGTGTCGCTTTTGGGCTGCATAAAGTTTACCTCGATCTTTATATGGCATAGATTAGATTTCCCTATTCTAACCCATGTCGGCTTAATTGAAAAGAGAGTAAAAATAATGTAGGGTATTTGTATCACAAACATCGCGCGCTTAGCTCAGTTGGTAGAGCAATCGCTTTACACGCGAAAGGTCGGGGGTTCGAGTCCCTCAGCGCGCACAAATGGACGAATCTAGCAAAAAGAAGTACGACCCTAAATTTAATAGGCAGTTTCAAATAAGTCCGTATGATCCGATTTGGCCAATTCTATTTGATCAGGAAGCACAAAGACTTAGAGGTATATTGGATGGAGAGGTTGTTTCAATAGAGCATTTTGGAAGCACTTCAATCCATGGCATGATCGCTAAACCAGAAATAGACATACTGGTAATTGTTAAAAACCTAGATCGCATCGATACACATAACGAGCAGATGCAAAAAGCTGGGTATGAACCAAAGGGAGACTATACGCATATCGATGAGAGATATTTTACGCGAGACGAAAATGGAGTTAGGAAGAGTAATGTCCACTGTATTCCAGAAGGAAGTCTGGCAATCCCACCAATATTTGATTTAAGAGATTATTTGAGGGAGACGCCTGACGAGGCTCGAAGGTATGCTGTATTCAAAGAAAAACTCGCCAAAGAGCTCAAAGATGATTATGGTCGTTATAAATTAGAAAAAAATGCTTTTATTGAAGCTCTACTCGATCGAGCTCAAAACTGGAGAGCAAAAGCTGGTTTTGAACCCAAAATTATTTACGAAGATGCTGATGTTCTGGTGCTAGACAAGCCGGCCGGCCTTGTCGTGCATGCGGACGGCAAGAGCACAGAACCAACTTTGGCCGATTGGGTTTTGAGTAAATATCCCGAAACTAAAAATGTTGGAGAACCACTCGTCATTGGTGAACAAACTTTTCATCGACCAGGTATTGTCCATCGTCTTGATAAAGATACAAGTGGGGTCATTGTGGTTGCTAAAAATCAAAAAGCCTACCAGTTTTTAAAACAGCAGTTCCAAGACAGGAAGATCGAGAAAAAGTATTTAGCTTTAGTTTGGGGAAGTTTCAACGAAGACGAGGGGACTATTAATAAACCGATTGGAAAGTCTGCCAAAGATTTTCGCCTAAAAAGCGCCGAGAGAGGAGCAAGGGGCGAGCTTCGTGAAGCCGAAACTCACTGGAAGGTTATAAAACAGTACAAACATACCAACAAACTTGAGAATGTTGGTATGACTTTATTGGAAGTGACACCCAAGACCGGTAGGACCCACCAAATACGCGTGCACATGAAGGCGATAAGCCACCCAATAGTTTGCGACAAGCTTTATGCGCCCAATCGGGCTTGCCCGATTGGAGCGCCCCGACATTTATCGTCGGGGCAGCCAACGCTTGCTAGGCAAGCTCTTCACGCGGCGAGACTGACTATAAAGCTTTCCGATGGTGAGGAGAAAACATTTGAAGCACCACTCCCGCCAGATTTCAAAGGCCTTCTTGAACAACTCCGTTCCCTATGATAGAGTGATTCGACCCGCCAGAAAGGCTGGGTAATTTATGAAATTTTCACCAGTTGATATCGAAGAAAGAAAGGGCTTAGACATGGGCGCAGGCGATACTGTCCGCGTTTCCATTAAGATCCAAGAGAAGGGTAAAACTCGCCTACAGGCTTTTGAGGGTCTTATGATTGCTCGAAAGCACGGCGCAGAACCAGGCGCAACTTTTACGGTTAGGAAGGTGGCAAGCGGTGTCGGAATGGAAAAGATCTTCCCTCTATACTCTCCCAATATTGCAAAGATTGAAATCTTAAAACGCGCCAAAACTCGCCGTTCAAAGCTTTATTACATTCGCGAAAAGGCTGCCAAGGAAGCTCGCCGCAAGATGAAGCAAGAGTTAGGCTTTGCTCGTGTTACTGCCTTCGATGACAGCAAACCAAAAGCTGTTAAAGAAGACGAAGCCATAGAAGCATCGGTTGAAACTCCAGAAGTTGAAGCTGCTTAATTTGTTTGTTATATTGCCCTTGTCCGCCTTTGCTATAAGCTTCGGCGGACGCTAATTTCTGTAAACAGAAATTGCGCGCGGGTGTCGTAATGGTAGCCGAGCATCCTTGAGGTGGATGTGCCGAAAGGCGTGGAGGTTCGAGTCCTCTCCCGCGCACATGGAAGACAGTTGAGGAATTGAACCCTCACTTCTGTCACGTAACGTCGCTCACTCGAGCGGCGTTTTGCGTTGTGCGCAGGAGCAGACTTGATCCAAGACTACGAAGTCTTGGCAGTCATCTTCGCAAGCATCTCAAGGAGATCCGCGAGATTGTCGAGGCCCTGGTACATGAAGTCGATCGCCAAACGCACTTGCGCGTAGGTGATCTCAACTTGATCCAGTTCCTTCTGCTCCAGAGTGATCATAGAGTAGAGGAAGTTACTTCACGTGCGTGTCGACACGACGCACCGCGTTGCCCGTGAGCTGATAGTGGCAACAGTGGAACCAGCGTAGATCAACGATGATCGGGATCGTAGATGGTGGTTTGTGTCGGCGACGGCAAGGTTGAAAACGAAAACGCCGCCCTGGTCCGATGAAGGACCGAGGGCGGGCGCAGAGTCGAGCGACAGGCACGACTTGGGAACAGGGATCATGCAACGAGGCGGAGTTGACGGCGGAGCGCGACTATTGCCGCAGACGTGGAGAGAAGCGACCTCTCCTCGACCGCGATTCGCACTCCTGGCTCCTCAACAGGAACCACGTTCTCCAGCAGCTGGTTGGGACGCGGAATCCGAAATTGTCCGCTACCGGGGAAGCTACCGTCTTGCCGTTGGGACTCGACCAACCTCTCGACCGTTGAAGGGTCGTAGGTGTCGTGGCGTGCCTGCATGATGAGTGCGAGGCTCGCTTCGATCGAGTCGTGCAGTCTGGGAACTTCCACTGTTGTGGCCATTCCTGCACGATCAGTCTCGTTTCCGATGTAGAACGGGGTTCTCCACCAGTACGAACTGAACCCTTGTGTGGCAACGTAGCGAGCGACGTACTCCCGGAGACTGTCTGGGGGACGTCTCAAGACGTTGAGTGCGAGGGCCGAGACGCACCCGTGAGACGATGTCCACCCCGCGGCGCTACGGTATCCGATGCCTCGGGCGACAAGCCCGATCAGGTGGCTGGGTTGGTAGGTCGCGATCCCTCCGTCGGCGGTTTGATGGGCGAGTACGAACCGCTCAGCCGGAGCGATCACGTTCTCGTCAGTGAATCCGACGAGCGATAGGAACTGGAGCACCCGGAGGGTTGAGTCCGCGTCCGAGGGTACCTTCCAATTATATGACCAACCTCCAGAGCGTCTCTGTCTCCGGAGAAGATAGGCAAGCGCTTTCTCGTCGCGAATTTCTACATCCAGCAAAGAGGAAGCAACGCAAGCCGTGACCCAAGGGCCACTGGCTCCGTATGCAAGCCCATCAAACTCCCGATACTTCCCGCCGCGGTTCTGCGTGAGGAGATATCGAGTACCAGCATCAACCGCTCTTTCGATCGCGTTGATACGCATATCACCTCCCGCATTGTCTGCGGTCGTCGAGCAAGCGGGATTGCCGGCTCTACTACCACAGAGAATGAGGAGGATGCTTCTGCGTCTTACATTGCCAGAGTCAGAGCAGAAGTCAACTCACGCTGCTTCCTCTACCTGAGATTGCAACTCCTGCCTTCGCAGTACTTCGCGGATCAGATCCAATCGATGTGCGAAGTCTTGATCGTGCGTTTCCAAAAAAGTTCGGACTTCCTCTATGGTGGTGCACAAGACTGAGAAACTTGCCGGAAACGACAAGTTTTATCTTCTAGAAGAACCCCGTGGCTACTCCACGGGTTTTTTCGTGCCTAGAAATATGAAGAACGTTAGCGCGAGCGAGAAGATTTTCGGGTTCATGTCCTCGGCTGCCCTACTATTGACAGTAACGTTCTTAAATGTTATTTTACTTAGCAGAGTCCTCCACACCTAGATCGTGGTTTTCGCTGCAGCCATTTAGCTGCACCGATTCCCCGCGATTGAGGCGGTGGAGGAATGAGTCATGAGTACTTCAACGCGGGTGTGGATCCCACCCATCACCGACGAGCATCTGCGGGAGCTGGCGGGACGGATCAAGCCTGTCATCCAGTTCAAGCACCGTGGCTTCAGGCGCAAGGGAAGGCGGTACGTCAAGCCTGTTGATCTGCGGGGGGTCGCCTACACTTGGGATCCGAAGCCGGCCAGGCCTGCCCGAGATCTCGAGCCGATCGTGGACATCACCACCTACCACTCCTACGGCGCACCGGTCTTCTTCAAGCCTTCGATCGCCGAAGTGCTGGCGCAGATCCCGGCGGAATACCTCGACGCTGTCGTCGCATTCGAGATCGTCGAGAGCCCGGAGCATCGCGACGACCTGTATCGAGATGGAGGAGAAGCCCTCAACGCCGGCTACCACGTCGCTACGACTCGACTGTACCGGCGCAAGACAGCGGCATGATCTAGCCGCGCCACCCCACGGGGAGGCGCGAGCTCCCCGTGGGGTACAACGCAAGTTGTACCCCTTTTTCAATACTTGCCGCTTGCGGCAACTTCCACAGTCTTGAGCGTATCTGCACACATGACATGCTTAGGTTATGGAACTCTCAGAAGAATCCATTGCGGAGTTCGCCAACATCTGGAAAGAACAGTTTGGTGAGACACTTTCACGAGATCGTGCAGACATGGAAGCGAAGCTGCTTCTCGAGTTCTACTATGAGTTGAGTAGACCACTTCCGAGTGAGAAGGAAGAGAAGGCATCACACCGCAAGATCGTCTCCTGATTCTTCAACCGGCGGAAGCACCCCCTGTCGTCGCAGCACCTCGCGAATCCGATCTAGTCGGTGCGCGAAATCTTGATCGTGCGACTGCATCAGGGTTCGGACTTCCTCTACTCCCGCGCACCAAAACAGAACTTAACGGTTTTTTCGTGCCTAGAAAAGCAGGAAATATTCTCTTTGATTGCGATGTGCACTAAATAGCAGAGTCCCAAAGGAACTCATTCCAATGCTTCAAGCCGTCAGGCTTGCTCGCGGTTTTTTGATACGTCTCGGCAACTAGTTTCCCTGTATGGCAGTACAAGCATCCGCTAAGCGATGCCGCATTGCAGTATTGGCAGTTTCCCACTTCAGCTTTGTAAGCGGCTATAAGTCTCCTAATCTCAAAGTCACTCTCCATATTAAAAGGGCCTACTTCTTCGGATCCGGAGCCGCTCAAGCCATCTTTAGATTTCGAATTATCCATTTTTGCTTATCATAGCAAATTGGATTGCCTTGGGGTATATTTTCTTGATATACGAAGTATAATATAAGAAATGTTAGAGCTCTTTAATCTTCATGTCGTAGCCGTCATCGTGCACTTGATCGGTGTGGCCTTGGGTGCTGGGGGAGCATTTGTGAGTGATGCTATGTTCTTTAGCACTATTAAAGACCTCGCCATAACTAAAACGGAGATCAGGTTTTTGAAGGTTGCGAGCAAAGTTATCTGGCTGGGACTTTTGATCATTATTATTTCCGGAATAGGCTTGTTCTTATTTAATCCCGACAGGTATCTACACTCTTCAAAATTTCTCGCCAAACTCACCATTGTTCTTGTAATTGCAGTAAACGGTTTAATCTTCCACTTTGTTCACCTTAAATACTTAGCTCGGCAAATAGGGGACTCGCCCAGGCAAGCACAAATATTTTTCTCTAAAAGTAAGTTTCTTTTTGCCAGTGGCGCAGTCTCGGTGGTTTCATGGGTGTCTGCGTTAATCTTGGGAGTTTTTAAATCAGTCCCGTACTCATACTTTCAAATATTAGGAACTTACTTAGTTATTGTTCTGCTCGCGATACTATCTGCCACGATACTGCGTAGGCGGTATCTCTTAAAAGCTAGAAAAATGGCCGAAATCGTGGTATAAAGTGCATCTAATGGAGGCTATGGTGTAATGGTAACACTTTTCCCTGTGGCGGAAAAAATTCGGGTTCAAGTCCCGATAGCCTCCCCAAAATGGAATTAAGTAATGTAAAAATTGTTGTGTTCGTTCCAGAAACCCATGCCGATGCTGTTAGGCAAGCCGTGGGTGATGCTGGGGCCGGTAAAATTGGCAACTATAGCCACTGCACTTTCTCGTCGAAAGGTCATGGCCGCTTCCTTCCGCTTGATGGCGCCAACCCCGCAATTGGAGAAGTTGGCAAGATGGAAGTTGTAGAAGAGGAGCGGATCGAGTTTGTTTGTGACAAGAATATTTTAGACAAAGTGGTCTCAGTTATGAAGCAAGCTCATCCTTATGAAGAGGTAGCTTTTGATGTTTACCCGTTGATTGAAATAAAATGAAAGACCAAATTAAAGTAAAAGCCATGTGCCTCCTCGAAAACGATGGGAAGTATTTGGTGGCAAATGCAGAAACCCTTAAGGGTGACCCCACTCGCCGTCGTATTGTCCATGGGAAATTTTATAGGGCATTGGGTGGAAGTTTGAATTTTTACGAGACAGCCGAGGAAGGCGTTCGCAGAGAAATAAGAGAAGAGCTTAATAGCGAGATTGAGAATCTGGAGCTACTTGATGTTGTAGAAAATCTATTTGTGTATGCCGGAGAACAAGGCCACGAAGTAGTTTTTCTTTTTAAGGGTAACTTGGCTGACAAAAGTTTGCACGGAAAACAGTCTGTGCACATACTTGAAGATGGTTACGAATTTGACGCTGTTTGGATACCCAGGGAAAAGCTAGTTGGCAAAGATAAACCCCTTTATCCTACGGCAGACTACAGCAAGTATCTTTAAAATTGGAGCCCCCCACATGATTTATCATATGAAGTTAAATCCACGGGCGTTTGAGATGGTGAAGAGTGGCACAAAGACCATCGAGGTTCGACTGTGGGATGAAAAGAGGCAGTTATTGAAAGTGGGAGACGAAGTCGAGTTTGCAAACAATGAAGACGCGAGCCAAACTTTTAAGGCTAAGGTCATCGATCTTATGCAGTTCAAAACATTTTCAGAAATCTACGGAGCATACCCAGCAGGAGACTTTGGGGGAGAGACCAAAGAAGAGTTAGAACAAAATATTTACAAATACTATACAAAAGAAGACGAGGCTAAGTACGGAGTTGTGGGAATAAAACTGGAATTAATTTAACGAACAAGGACCGCAGGCCGTACTTTATTGAGCCAGCAACTTAATCCTACCCTCTATATGCCTAAAAACGTGAAAATGTGATAAAAAAGCTAGTTTTTCACGATTACAGTTGACAAAATCGTGAAAAAGACTATGCTTAAGGGTACACTTATCCATATGGCTAAAACATCTGTAGCATTTAATAAGATCAATCTACTCCGGGAAAGATACTACAAAGCATCGATAGGAAAAGATGCGCTTATTAAGCTTATAAGCGAGGCGGAAGTCGCCGATCAGGTATATAACTCGAACGCTATCGAAAATAGTACGCTTAGTCTTGAAGAGACGGAAAAGATACTCCTTCAAATCGATCTTGACCGGTATATCTCTGAACGAGAAATATTTGAAGCAAAAAATCTTGCTCGAGTTGTATTGTACATCGACAAAAAAGCTAAGGAGCAAGAGCTGGGTTTTGATGTCATCTTGTCACTTCACAAAATGCTTATGTCGAATATCCGAGATGAAATTGCCGGAAGATTTCGCAAAGATGGCGAGTATGTTCGTGTCGGAAGTCATGTTGCTCCGTCTCCAAAAGAAATTAACGGAAGTCTTGAGAAAATACTTTCGCAGTACAATGCAACAAGTCATGAAAACATTATAAAACGCATCGCGTGGCTTCATCTCGCCTTTGAATATCTCCACCCATTTAACGACGGAAACGGTCGCATTGGACGTGTGATCAATAATTATTTATTGATTCGAGAAGGTTTTGTACCTATAAACATCAAGTTCATAGATAGAAAGAAATATTACGATGCCTTCAAAGAGTTCGATGAAAAAGGCGCAACCGGCATTATGGAAGGGATCGTTGGCAAGGCCCTTACAAATAGTTATCACAAACGTCTGGCATATTTAGAGGGCAAGAAGATTGTCATGCTTTCCGACTATGCAAAGAACAATAAAATCTCTCATTCTAACCTTATTAATAAGGCGACTCGTCAAACCATCGAAGCTTTTTTAGAAAAGGGGGTATGGAAGATCGGAGAGTAGTTTATTACCTCCCCCATGTATCCCCAATCTGGTAAGATGATCATGTGAAAAAGGTAGCAGTTGTTTTTGTTGTTGCGTTTTTGCTTAATGCGGTTTGGGAAAATCTGCACTCGTCTTTGTACATTAACTACATGGGCGGGCCAATCACCGAGCTCATTTTACTTCGGGCCGCTTTAGTAGACGCACTCATAATTCTCGTAATGTCGCTTCCGTTTTTATACGTAGACTTCTTGAAGAAAAATAACTGGCTTATTTTGATCATAGGCTTGGTAATCGCATTTTGCATAGAATGGTGGGCATTATCTACGGGCCGGTGGGCTTACTCTGATCTTATGCCAATCGTCCCAATTCTCTCTGTTGGACTCACGCCACTTATTCAACTGGCTATTACCGGCTTAGCGTCTTTTAAAATCCAAGACTTGATAACAGAACGCTAAAAAACGATTTGCTTTAAGAGCGTTTCCGATATAGGCTGTCGGAATGATTGTTGGTATAACTGGAACATTGGGTGCCGGAAAGGGGACAGTTGCAGATTTTCTTGTGCAACAAAAAGGTTTTAATCACTACTCGGTGCGTGATTTTTTGGTAGAGGAGATAAACAAACGCGGCCTTCCAATAAATCGCGACAACATGGTCATGGTGGGCAACGACTTGCGCGCCAAGCATGGAGCTGGACATGTAGTTTTAGAGTTATACAAGCGAGCACAAGCCGAAAACAAAAGCGCGGTCATTGAATCTATACGAACGGTGGGTGAAGTCGAAACTCTGCGAAAACTGTCAAACTTTGAACTTTGGGCTGTAGATGCTCCTCCTCGAGTCCGCTACGATAGGATCAAACTTCGGGGGACTGTTACTGATGATCAAACTTTTGAACAGTTTATCGCCGACGAAAAACGTGAGATGACATCAACCGACCCAGCAAAACAAAATCTTGGTGAGTGCATACGTCTGGCCGACCACATTTTTATTAATAACGGTTCAAAAGAAGACTTGTATAGTAGAATAGTTGCATGTCTTTAATTTGGCTTTACTCTTTGGGGAGCGTGATTATTATAAGCCTCATTTCGCTTATTGGGCTTTTCACTATTTCGATAAACAGGGAGTGGCTGTATAAAATAATCTATTTTTTAGTGGCCTTAGCTGTCGGAGCTCTTTTGGGTGATGTGTTGGTGCACATTTTGCCAGAACTTTGGGTTGAAAAAGGGCATAATCTCTCCGTTTCAGTTTACATATTTGCAGGATTTCTTATATTTTTCGTTATAGAGAAGTTTCTGCGTTGGCATCACTCACACGGCCTTGAGAGCGAAGAGTCTCACCACCACGATGACGTAAAGCATGTTGGCTACATGAGCCTTATCTCTGATGGCGTTCACAATCTAATTGATGGAGTTTTGATTGGCACAAGTTATATGATTTCGGTTGAGATAGGTGTGGCTACAACGATAGCCGTTATCCTCCACGAAATTCCGCAAGAGATCGGCGACTTCGGCTTGCTCTTGCACGCCGGCTTCTCTCGCCGACGGGCTTTGTTTTTTAACTTTCTCTCGGCTCTTACTGCCGTTTTGGGTACTATTATCGCACTGCTAATTGGCACAAAAGCCAGCGGTTTTGCTGAAAGCATATTGCCTATTACCGCAGGTGGATTCCTTTATATTGCGGCGGCTGACTTAGTTCCTGAGCTTCACAAGGTGAGTGGCCCAGCCAAGTCAGTCGTCCAGTTCTTTGGGGTGGTGGCCGGGTTTGCCGTTATGGTTCTACTCCTAGCTGTTGAATAGTGGGTGGTTATTTTCTAGCAGTATCTTATAATTAAGCAGTCGAATTAAAAGTTTACTAAACTCGTTATGAAAACTATTACTAAATTTTTGAGCGTATTAGGTATGACAGTTGTTGCTACACCAACATTTGCTCATATAGTAGGCGAAGGTTCAGGTGTAGGTATGTGGAATGGTTACCACAATATTGCGACTGGCTTCACTGTAATTTTGATCTGGATCGTACTCCTTCTTTTGATCGGCGTTCTCTGGAAGACTCTTCATCATTAGGTTACAAAGGGAACGAACACAAAACCTGGGTACTCTTTAATCTTCCACCCACCCGTGGTTTTTTCCTCTCGCATTATCGAGTGATTTTTGGGGTAGACAACTACACCTCCAACTTTTAACTCCTCGCGCAGTGAGCTAGGTAGTTCTTTGACTCCCGCCGCGCCAATAATTCTGTCGAATCCCCCAAGCTTACTCGCTATACTCGGTAGGCCGCTTGCGGCACTTTTACATATTAGAGTTGCCCTCTTTTCGAGGGCTGGGTAGTGCGAGAGATTCCCTTTGCCAAGGGTACATAAGCTTTTAAGTACTTCCATTGCGTACACGTGGCCCGTGGGGCCGACTATGTGCGCGAGGAGGGCAGTTTGCCAGCCTGAGCCGTATCCAATCTCTAAGACGTTGGCGCCCGGCTTTGCGCCAAGGAGGTCTAACATAAAAGCAACAACATAGGGCTGTGAGATAGTTTGCCCCAGGCCAATCGGTAGAGCCTCGTTTATGTACGCGAGGTCTTTTTTGTTTTCAGATACAAAATCCTTTCGATCGACTGCCAAGAACGCTTCTCTAACTCGTTCATTTTTTAAAACCCCTTGATGTTCGAGAAACTCCACTAGTTCTGCTTGAGATTTCATAAGTGTTAAGATGATTCTATATGGAAAACCTTTCAGTACAAAAGTGTGTTCCGTGCGAAGGGGGGACACCGGCACTTACACAGATGGAGATTGATGAGTACCTTAAGAAAGTGCCTACCTGGCATCAGGTTGACCAAAAAATTCAAAAAAGTTTTAAATTTTCCGCCAAAGGCGAACCCGCCTCTGGCGGGCAGGATCCTTTTATGCAAGCACTCGCGTTTGTAAATAAAGTAGGAGAGATTGCCGAAAGTGAGGGCCATCATCCAGATATTAAACTAGGTTGGGGTTACGTCGAGATAACGCTTTGGACCCACGCAGTCGAAGGCCTCTCTCGCAACGACTTTATCCTCGCCTCCAAAATAGATCAAGTTAAAATATAAGCATAAATGAGCGCGAACCCGGGCGCGTCCTTGTGGGGGACGCACACCGGGTTCGGAACACCCGCAGGCTCACGAGCATCCGCTCGTCTCGCCGCAGGTGTCGCACTTGAGGCAGGTACCGTTGCGAACCAGCGTGTACTGTCCGCAGTTCTGGCACACGTCACCCTCGTAGCCGCAGAGCCGTGCACGTCGCGCTAGGTCCGACTCTGTATCAGTTCTGCCGAGTGGCATGGGTAGGGTCAGGGGCGGGAGCCTGCGGCTCTCGGATTCTGCCGACGTCACCCTGGAGATGACGTGCTCATTGATCGTCATCTCGACCCCATCGCTGGTCACCACGATGACCTGGGTCGGGGGGACCACTCGTCCGATGATCTTCGCGCCGTACAGTGGCTGGTCTGACCCTAGTGCGATGTCCACCTTCATGCCCGTGACGATGGCTCCCGTCACGTGGTCTTTCGTTGTGATCGGCTGGATGTCTTTGTTGTCCATTTTTCTTCTCGCTGGGGTGTGGGCACAAGAACGTGCCATCTACATAACTATCAGATTTAAATATAAAAGCAACTCATTAAAAATGTGCCAGGCTCGTCCTCCGCGGGGAAGACGAGCCTGTGGTTGAGTGTGGGCCCCCGACTGTTCTGTCAGGTGCTGGATCCGCAGGCGTCGAGGGCGTCGAGCTCCCTCTGGATCGGATCGGAACCGTGCGCGTGTGATCTCTCTGGCGTCGGCGTGCCGTCCTCGATGCCGAACTCTCTCACGGCCCCAGTCGTGGCACTTGAGCTTGAAGCGTCCTCGTTCCTGCTGGTTGTGGGGGCCGACGAAGTCCGGCCCGGCCTCTTCTTCTTGGCGCGCTTCTTGCCTCGCGGAGCCCCTCCGGCCAAGTTGGCATCCCTTGCTGCACGGGCCAGAGCCGCTGCCTTGGGGCTGTGGCAGACCTTGAACCCCTTGATGTCGGCGACGTCGATCGTGACCAGTGCCCTGCCACTGTTGACGCTGAAGATCGCCTGGTCCGTGCCCGCAGTGAAGCCCACGAACTGGGCTCCCCGCAGAGTGACCTCGGCCGTCACCTGCTTCTGGAAGACCTGTGCGAGGCTCTCCCGTGGTGTCAGTTCACGCTGAGAAATCTTGTTTCCTTTCTTGTTCAACGTATCTCCTATGGCACGGGGGAGTGAGTGTCCATGCCGTACTAATAACTATCAAACTTGGCCTAATAGAGCAAGCGCGATAGTATACTGTTATGAAGTACGACTTTGTAGCTGTTGGCGATAT